>PPYE01311249.1_pt1 | contig 47504 bp, 43 predicted proteins | sample 1559881 | NCBI WGS metagenome assembly PPYE01 (sample SAMN08240022, study PRJNA423297) | Human gut metagenome, whole genome shotgun sequencing project.
TGCGCAGCTCTTCGAGCGCCTCGTGCGCTTGCGCCTCGCTCATCTCGGCGACGGCTCCCAGCGTGCGGCGGTACGTCTGGCCAGCGACCGTGAGGCAGGCGCACCATGTCTCTGCGTTATCTACAGTCGTTTTAAAAAGCTCCTGATTATCCTGTACGTTGCTCATGTCATTGCCTCCTCTGTAAGAAAATCGAGGGGCTGTGATACAATGGTCACGACCCCTCATCTGTCATGGTGTGCGGGTTGCAGTGCGGCCCCGTAGATGTGCTAGCATCCACGGGGCTGTTGCTATCTTTTGATGAGCTTGATGCCGTAGGCGTCCAGCATCTCAAGCGTGTCGCGGCGCGTCCCAGAGTAGCGCGCGACCTCGTTTTGCTGTTCGATCGACATCTCGTCCCATCCGTCGTATCCCATCGTCGGCTCGGTCAGGTATTTTGGGTAGAGACGCGCTGGCATGAGCTTTTTTTTGTAGAAAGCGTAGATGCGGGCGTCAAGCTTGGGGTCGATATCGTCCGTCGTGTAGATCGTGACGTCCGGTCTCACGCTCGGACTTGTCCAGCGGCAGTCAAAAGCGACGCCGTAAGGGGCTTTAAGTGTCATCAGCACTTCTGCGCCGTAAGGGTGATCCGGCGCGGGGTCGAAGTAGTCGATGACCTTGCCGTCGCGGGGCTCGTAGCCCTCCATGATCTGCAAAGCGCGCGCCGTCTCGCCGGTGCATCTGATGAGATCGACCTCCCTGATATGCTCCTTATAAAAGATTTTGTTTAGCATTTTTCCCCTCCCTATACCTTAGCGTGCTCATCATCAAAGCACTCGGCGATAGCCTCGATGGGAGCCACGTCCCACGGCCTGAGCACAGCCCGTACCAGCCAGTCCTGCACGGCCACTTCGTATTTGCCGCGCTTATCAGCCTTAACGACTTCGTCGGGATAGCGCCTGCGCGCCAAACTCCATGCCAGTATCACCGGCATAAATGTGGGGCGCCCCGTACGACGCGCCTTATCCCACATGATCATGACACATCGCGTCAAAAACGGCATATCCCACCCGCCGTGACAAGGCAGCCGAACCGCCAGCGTGTATTTAAAGTCTTCTGTGACTTCGTAATCGCAGGCCGCTGGCGGGCAGTAGTCCATGACCATGAGCCCATACAGATACTCCTCATCGCGGCTTAGTGACTCTTTGAGCAGCTTACGCTCCTCTTCGGCATGGGCGCTGAGCGCCATTAGTTGATTGATTTTCATTCCCTCTCTCCTTTCTTTTTTTTGGCCTCATCAGTGCACGCCTTACGTGCAGACGCGGGGGTTACCCGCGTTTCGGCCTGTGTTGCTATGCCTCTTCCGGCTCGCCGAAAGCTGCGACGTACTCGTCGGCGTCGCAGTGGCGCTCCATCCACTCGCGCGCGTCGCTCTCCGAGAGCGGTATGATCTTCTCGCCGCCGCCGGTCATGTCGCCGACCGGGCGGCTGTAGCGCGTCATCGGGCCGCCCTCGCCGGCCAGAAAGTACTGGCCGTTTTTGGTGCGGTAGAGCGACTCCGAGATGTGGCTAAAGTCGCTGTCCGAGCGACCGTTCCAGTAGTGCCCGAGCTCCGTCGCCGTCTCCGTGTTGTACGTCTTGCCGTTGATGATCTGTTTCATGTCTTCTTCCTCCTTGTATTGTTTATCTGGTTCTTCGTCGTGAGTTTATATCGATACAGATACATTGTCAAGTCGCGATAAACATTTTCGCAATTTTCCGACAATATTTTGATTTTGAATGTCGGTAGGGTAGATCAGAGGCTCAAAACCGTGTTTTTGTCGTCTATATCTCAAAAATCGCGCGTCAATACAGCAAAATTGTTTTACAGGTATGATTTATAGTCTGGTATAAAGTTATGGCCGTTCTGGCGCGTTTATTCGGCTTCGATTTCAAATTAAATTTATAAAGACAGAAAAAAACGGCAAAGAGCCGATCGACTCTTTACCGTTGATGAAAAATCATTATATAGTCAAACCTAAAGAAAGCATAAGTTCTTTGCGATATTCGACTTCCGGCGGCCGTGTGTCGTTTTTCATTGCGTCGAGGAAGTCGGCCCACCATTGCATCATTGTACGACGAATAGGAAGATACTGCGCGAAGTTATAAGCCGCCCGCACGCCTTTGGGCTTGTGTGCCAGTTGGCGCTCTATCGCGTCGGCCGGCCATTGATACTCATTCAAGATGGTCGAGGCTGCCGATCTCCATCCGTGGGGAACCATGTGCGGAAGCCCGGTTATTCTGCATACGCGCCGGAGTGCCATAGTCATTGTCATCGAGGACATGCAAGCGGGGGGCTTCTCGACACTTTCAAAAACGAACTTCCCGCGACGTCGAAGGCTTTTGATAATCGAGATCGCCTGCCGGCTGAGCGGTACGATGTGAGGGTATTTCTTTTTTATTTTTGTTGCTGGGATTTCCCATTTCGCGTTATCAAAATCGATCTCAGACCATTCAATGTGACGGGCTTCCGTGGGGCGGACGAACGTATATGCCTGGAACATGACCAGCCGCGCCGTGTGCGGCGTGACGTATTCCTCTATGGCGCGAAGGAGCTGCCCCAGCAAAGCGTGATTGTGAATCGAATCCATAGATTGATTGACAACCGGGGTGAGAGCGTCGGTGATGTCGTGCGATACATCCCTGACACATCGTTGAGACGCGATCCCATAGCGCGCGATTTGTCCCCAAAGGGAATTGACGCGGTGCGCCGTTTCATGTTTCCCATCCTCGTCAATTTTCTGGCACACCATTAACAGCATTGATGGCGTCACGTCGTTGATATCGAGGTCGCCAAACGCCGGAAACAAGTAGTCGTTAAGCCGCTGCTGTATGAGATGCAGCGTTTTGGGTTTGAAGACGGGAAGCGCCTTGTGCTTGAACCACTCGTTGGCCATCTCTCGAAAAGTCACGTCGGGAAAACATTGTCCGATATGACATGCCGCGTATTCATCGCGAGCCTGCCGTGCCTCCTTTACGGACATGGACGGCCATTGTCCAAGGACTTTCTTCTTTTGTCCTTTTGCTCTTGGCCGATATACCCATGCTTTCGTTCCGCTTGGCCGGATCGAAATATAAAGACAGTCGAAATCACAAACTAGGTATTCTGTCTCGCGCGGCTCAAGTTTTTTGATCTGAACGTCGGTCAACGGCATAGTTTTTTTCACTTCCTTCGCATAGTACCGTTTTGGGGAGTTATTATAGTACCTTCTATAGTACCACTCTATGATAACACATGACGGTTTGTGAAAGGAAATAAAAAGTGCCAAGCCTGATTTTTTGAGACTTGACACTTTATGACAGCTTATGACGGAATGTTGTGGCTACCCCGCCTGCCTTTGCCTCCGGAGGGCAACACTCTATCCAATTGAGCTACGAGCGCGCGTCATGGAACAGTAGGTAGAATACACCGATTTGCATTATCCGTCAAGGAGCGGCGGCGCGGGAAAAAACGATGCGCGCGGCGGACTTTGTCGCGTCGGGGGAGGGCGCGCTCTCTTGCGTAACAGTGCACATTTCGTTTTTATATTTCTGATGATTTTATAGTTGACAAAACGAATGCGCTAGATTATATTCGATTTACCTTTGAAGGAAGGCGTCGCAATTGAAGTTGTGTTGCGTCCCGCGGTGTGAAGGCGGCCTCTGTAAAAAGTCGCGGTCTTTTGTTTTTTGCGTCGATTGACGTTCTATGTTTTGAGGGAGGCGTTCTGGTTGGTTGACAGAGAGTCGTTGAAGGAAAGAGTTTTTGCCGCGGTCGACGCGGCGGAGCCGATGGTCCGCGCCTATGCGGAAGACATCGCGGCCAACGCCGAGCTGGGATTTTTCGAAACGCGCACCAGCGCCAAACTGGCCGGGAATCTCGAATCGCTGGGATTGAAACTGAAGAAGGGCATCGCGCTGACCGGGCTTCGCGCCGACATCGGCGAAAACAAGGGGCCAAAAGTGGCGCTGATCGGCGAACTCGACGGCATCGTTTGCCGCAACCACCCGCAGGCCAATCCGCTCGACGGCGCTTCGCACAGCTGCGGGCACAATCTTCAGACGTCGATCGTGCTGACCGCGGCGGCGGCGCTGGTCAGAAGCGGCGTCATGAAGGAGCTCGACGGTTCCGTGGCGCTGATGGCCGTTCCCGCGGAAGAGTTCATCGAGATCGACCGCCGCAAGAAGATGCGCGACGAGGGCACGATCGCCTATCTGTGCGGCAAGCCGGAGTTCGTCCGTCTGGGCGAGTTCGACGACGTCGATATGGCGATGATGATCCACGCGGGCGAGTTCTCCGCGGGGCCGGCGTTTTCCGTCCCCGACCACGGCAACGGCTTCCGCGTGTTCATGGTGCGCTACGAGGGCAAGCAGGCTCACGCCGCCGCCGCGCCCGATCAAGGGATCAACGCGCTTTACGCCGCGGTCGCCGGCATCAACGCCGTTAACGCGCTGCGCGAGACGTTCCGCGACTCCGACCATGTGCGCGTCCACTTCATCATCACCAAGGGCGGCGATTCGGTCAACAGCGTGCCCGACGACGTGCGCCTCGAAGGCTACGTGCGCGCCGGCGACGCGGCGGTGATCGACTCGGTGTTCGCCAAGGTGGAGCGTGCCTTCAAGAGCGGCGCTGAGGCTCTGGGCTGCAAGTTCCACTTTACCAGCATTCCCGGCGACATGCCGCTGGCGGTTTCCGATTCGCTGAACCGGCTTTTTGTCGAAAACGCCGCGGCTCTGATCGGGCGCGACAAGGTGCTGACCGGCTCCTACTTTGCCGCCTCGACGGACATGGGCGATATCTGTCATTTGATGCCCGGCATCCATCCGTCGGCGGGCGGTTCCGTCGGCGCGCTCCATTCCGCGCAGTTCAAGGTGACGGACTTCCATGCGGCGGTGATGGATTCGGCCAAGGCTCTGCTGGCGACGGTCATCGAACTGCTGGCCGACGACGCGGCGAAAGCTCGCGAGATCATCGGCGGCTTCAAGCCCATTTACACGAAAGAACAGTATCTCGCGGCCATGGACGCCCGCTTCTCCGAATATTAGGTCGTGCCCGAGGGGCATGTGCCCTTCGGTTGAGCTTCGGCTTTATCTCTCCACGTTCTCTATTTCAGAAGGAGGCTTTTTGGTATGGAAACTGTCGGCAAAGCATTGAGAAACTGGAAGATCCACGCACTGGCGCTGGCCCTGTCGGTCGTCGCCGAGCTTATCGGCGGCAAGACGTTCGACGTCGGCCCGGCCAAGCTGGTTCTGGTGCCCATGTTCTACTCGTTCATTCTGGGCGCGGTCATCAGCCTGCCCAAGATGAAGCTCCTTTCCATGGACGACATGATGCAGGTCTCGTCGCTGGTCGGCGTGACGTTCTTCCTGCTCATGGCCCGCTACGGCACGCTGGTCGGACCCAGCTTCTGGAAGGTCGTCCATTCGGCTCCCGCGCTTTTGCTGCAAGAGTTCGGCAACCTTGGCACCGCCCTGCTGGGCGTTCCCTTCGCCGTGCTGCTGGGGCTGCGCCGCGAAGCCGTCGGCGCCGCCTTTTCCAACGCGCGCGAGTCGAGCGTCGCGCTCGTCGGCGAAAAATACGGCATCGACTCTCCCGAAGGACTGGGCGTCATGGGCGTGTACATCACCGGCACCGTCTTCGGCGCCCTGTTCTGCAGCTTCATGAGCTCCATCATCGCCTCGACGATCTCCTGGTTCAGTCCCCAGGCCCTGGCGATGGCCTGCGGCACCGGCAGCGCCAGCATGATGACGACCTCTTTGGCGCCGCTTGTGGCGATGTTCCCCGACCTGAAAGAAGAGCTTACGGCCTTGGCTGCCTCCAGCAACATGCTCTCCGGTTTGGACGGCCTGTACATGTCGGTCTTCATCGGTCTGCCCATGACCGAATTCCTCGTCCGCCTGTGCGGCGTGAAGGACGCTCCGAGCAAGCCCGGCGCGCAGAAGTAGTCCAGAAGAAGGGAGTATACGACCATGACTAATGTACAGCTTGTCCTTTTCATGCTCATCGATACGTTCCTGAGCGTCGTCGTCAATATGATGCAGGGAGTCGCCCTTGCCGACACGCTGCTGGGGATGGCGGTGCTGCTCGGCATCGTCGCGGTCGGCGTGATCATCCATAAGCTGATCCCCTGGAAAGGTCTGCCCGCGGTCGCTTACATTACGACGCTGGGCTGTATCGTGACGATCCCCGATCTGCTGCCCGGAGCGGCGTTCATCAGCAAGGCCGCCGGCAAGATCGGCTTTGTCGGTCTCTGCACGCCCATCCTGGCCTATGCCGGGCTGGCGCTCGGCAAGGACATCGACCTTCTGAAAAGACAGGGACTGAGGATCATCCTCGTCGGGCTGATGGTCTTCGTGGGAACGTTCCTCGGTTCCGCGATTATCGCCGAAGCGGTCCTCCGTTTCATGAAGTAAAAGAAGCGGGGCAAAAAAGCCGCCTCGTTGTCGCGCACGGCACGGCAACGGGACGGCTTTTTGTATGGAACGGCCATGAAAGAAGTCTTGGGAAGCGATCGTGTGACATTTATCAGGAAAACGCCGCCTTTTCGGCGTGACTTCGTGCAGATTTCATGATTGCGGCGACTCGATGTTTTTTGTATAATCATAAATAAAGGTTGCAAAGCTTTGCTTCTATATGATGGGGTGATGATCATATACAATCCGCTTCATCCGGCGAAGAACATGGATCTTCGTCAGATCGTTTACGAAAAGATCAAGCAGGCTATTGTGAGCGGTATCATCAAGCCGGGGGAAAAGCTTTCCGAAGTCGAGCTGGCGGAAAAGATGGCCGTGTCGCGGACGCCGGTGCGCGAAGCGATCCGCCAGCTGGCGAAAACTTCGCTGGTGACGCTGACGCCGCGCAAGGGGGCTTACGTTTCTTTGCCGTCGATCAGCGACGCGGGGGCGCTTTACGAGCTGCGCGAGGACTTGGAAATGTTTGCGGCGGCGCTGGTGTCGGTGAATCCTCCGGAAAAAGAGCTGAAAGAGTTTCTCGAAATTTTCAAACACATGGGCAACGATACGGACCCGCAAAAGTATTTGGAAGAGGATCGCCGTTTCCACGCCTTCCTGTATCAGTCGTCGGGCAACCGCTTCCTGATGAATTCTCTGCAGGAACTGGTGGATGTGATCAATCTGTATCGTCCGTATTCGCTGGGCGACACCGAATACATCAGGCATCTTGCCGAAGGGCACGTGGAAATCATCGAAGCGCTTCTGGACCGCGACGAGAAAAGGGTGCGCGAGGCCATGAGGGCCCACATACGCATGAGCCGGGCGCGCCTCGAGGCTTACTTGAACACGCATACTTCCGAACGTCTTCCGCTCCGCCCATGAGCCAGTGGTCTTTCTTTCAGTCGACGCTGATCATCGCCCTCCTGTCGCCGCTGGGGCTTTTCCTGGCGGCGTCGTTCTTTTTGCTTGTGATCCCGGCGGGGAAGTGGCCCCCTAAGCGGCGCCTCCTGTTGGGGCTGCTGACGCTGCTTTTCGCTTTTTCGTGCACCGATTTCTGCGGCAAAAAAATGCTTGCCTTTTTGGAAGCGCTGACGCCCGAAGCAAGGGGGGAACGTCGCGGCCGCCCGGCCGTCGTGCTTGTGCTCGGCGGCGGCGCGGTCGCCGAAGGGCAGACGTATCAGCCTTCCGTTTCTTCGCAGCGGCGTCTGCGGAAAGCAAGAGAAATCTTATCGTGTTGCGGAGACGGGAAGCTCCTGCTTTCGGGCATCGAGTCGCCGTTGATGGCCCGTTGGCTGCGGGCGTCGCTGCCTCGGGAAAAGGTGCTTCTGGAAACTCGCTCTTTGAATACCGAGGGCAATCTGCGCGAAAGCGCCGTTCTTTTGAGAAGGCTGTATTCCGACGAGCGTTCACGCCCGCAGGTCTTTCTCGTGACGGACCGTTTTCATATGGCGCGGGCTTGGCGCTGGGCGAAAAAATTTATGCCTGATTTCGAGGTCGTCCCTTCGCCTGCGCCCAGCCTCGTGCGGGACGCGCCCTGGCATCCGGTGAACTTCGTGCCGACCTGCCGGGGGCTGGAGCTGACCTCGATGGCCTGGCGCGAAACGCTGGCGCTCCTGAGGGACTGGTGCCGTTCACACGATGAGAAGCAGGATCAATAAAAGCGGGAAGTTTGCGGCCGCGCACGGAACGTGCCGAAACTTCCCGCTTTTTGCGTTTTTTCGTTCCGGCGGCGCGAAGCGCGCGAGAAGGCTCCGTTCGGGCGGAAAACGGTCATGTCTACTCTCGAGGGGAAATTTCCTCTGCAAAATCTTCGACGCTGCCGATGGAGGAGAGCGGGCGCCCAGCTTCGCCTCTGTCGATATGCAGCAGCGGATAGCGGGCGGCGAATACGGACCTCAATACCCGCGCCGCGGGCATTTCCAGCCAGGAAGGGGAAAACAAAACCTGCTCCCGCAGCTCTTGCGCCCCCAATTTGCGCGCGGCGCCCGCCGACAATCGGCCGAGCCCCGAGGCGGCCAATTCGCCGAGCTTGCCGAGGGTTTGAAACGACAGCGGCGTATCGACATTGACGGTCTGTTCGTGCATCCTTTCCAGTTTTTGCCGGCCGCAGCGCCGCGCAAAGTCGTGATACTCCCAGGGGACGAGCGTCCCTCCGTCAAGGAAACTGCCGGCAAGGCCGCGCATCGTGGGGAAAACGGCGTCGGCCAGCGCGGCGCATTCACGGTCGGAACAGTTGTTCACGAGAACGCAGCGCATCCCGGCGCGCCGCGCGCCGAGCAGTTCGTAAAGGTAATCGCCGACGACGAGGCACTGAGAAGCCGGCACGCCGATGGACTGAGCCGCATCGGTCAGCGCTCGCGGGTCCGGCTTGACGTAGCGGGCTTCGCGCCCGAAAGTCTGCGGCGGCAGCGTGAAACCGATGCTTTGAGCGGCACGTTCGATGGATTCGCGGCAGTTTCGCGACAATACGCACCATGGGATGCGGCGTCCGTCGAGCAGGCTGATGAAATCGAAAGCGCCGGCGACCGCGGCGGAACGCGCGGCGCCTCGCATCTCTTCGTCTCTGATGGCGTTCATGAGCTCCGTTTTGAGAGGTTCTTGCATCTCCGCCGCCGCCTCCAGCAGAGGCACGCGCCGTCCGCCGAAATATTTTTCCCGGATCGGGGTAAAATCGAGCCTGCTCTCGGCAATGACGCCGTCCCAGTCGAGAATGACCCCGCGGATCTGATCGAGATGGATATAGGGAGAACCCATTGTCTCACTTCCTGTTTGTATCGAAATTTTTCATACGCCGTTGGCGCTGAATATAAAAAAAGAGGGAACCCCCTGAGAGTTCTCTCTTTTCGATAAACTGGGCCCACAGTGCCGTGTCGCGGCAGTCTTGACCCGTTCCGCTAGAAATGGAAGATTGCCCGACCGCCACGACGGCCGCGGCTTCTCTTCACCGGACGACAGGTGTTGGCTCAAGACGAAAGCCAAGATCACGAACACCGCAGGTAGACTTTATCATTACGAAAAGTATAGCACAGCTTGTGAACAAAGCAAGCTGTTTTTAGCGGTTTGAGGCGCCGTCTTTCGCATTTTTTTCGCCGTTGAAAGCAAAACGGCGCCCCAAACGTTCATGCGTCCTCTTTGGAGGCGACGATCCCGTCGACGTGATGCAGCTGGTATTCGGTGAGGATTTTCTGTTCGATGATCCGTCCCGTGCCGTGGCAGTCCTCGCATTCGCGCTCTTCGACGCCGTAATCGATGCTGCCCAGGCCGCCGCAGGATTTGCAGACGCGGACTTTCATCGTTTCCTTGTCGAAGGAAAGATTTTCGCTCAGGCTGTCGAGCGTGAACTCCTCCTTGAGCGTCTTGACGAGAATGCGCCCCGTGCCGTTGCACTCTGAGCAGTTGAAACGGTTGCCTTTCAGATCGATGCCGAAGCCCAACCCCTTGCACTTTTTGCAAATGTGAATTTTCATAGTTTCCGGATCGAATTCCATGGAAAAAAACCCCTTCCCGAAAGATATACGCTCCCGTCGGCGGAAATGCGACGATCGCGCAGCTTCTTCTTGATAATTCCCGTCCATTATACTCGCTTGGGACGCTGAAAATCAAAACGGAAGAAACAAACGGGAGCCGTTTTCGCTCTAAAAAGCAAAACGGCTCCCGTGCTTTTGTTCAGGCGTCGCGCCCGTATCGAGGACGGCGCTCCGAAGTGCGCTCGAAATTCCTTTTGCCGAGACGTTCGCCGGAACGATCGAAGCGCCGCTCGCGGCGCGCTCCGCCCAGCCTGGGCTCGCCGGAAGCTCCGGAGATCAGGCCGCGGTCGATCAGCCGCCGCCGTCCGCCGTCGTCGAGGCTGGCGATCGCCGCGGGACTCAGCTCCACCTCGGTGTGCGAATCGCGCATTTTGATGTTGCCGATCTCGTCACGGCTGACGCCGAGCGCCGCGCACAGAGCGCCGAGAATGCGGCCGACGGACCATTCCTGATCGTTCCGCCCCTTGGCGATGCGAATGGAAAGTCCCTGGCCGCGGAACCGCGCCCGTTCCGCGCCGATGCCGCGCCGCTCGCCGTCGAAGCGTGGACCGGCGCGCCCTTCACGGCGGATCGCGGCGCGCTCGCGGCGCTGGTCAAGCTCGCGCTGGAGCGAGTCTCTCAGGGCGTAGCCCGTGGGGATGTCCTTGACTGCGGCCGAGAGCAGCTTGGCCGCGAGGTCCGCCGCGTCGTCGCTGCGTTCGAGGAGCGACTCGGCCCAGGCGCGGACCTCCGGCGCGGGAAGGATCTCCAGCAGCGATTCTTCGCGGCGTTCGCGCTGAATGACGCTGATCTCCTGAATGTCGGGGACTTTCAGCCATTCGACCTTCATCTCGGAGCTGCGGAGCATGAACTTGAAGCGCCCCGATTCCTGCGGCGTCAGCAGCAGCAGGTTGCTGCCTTCGTGTCCGGCGCGCCCGGTGCGCCCGGAGCGGTGCACGAAGGTCTCCATGTTGTCGGGGAGCCCCAGCTGGATCACGTGGCTGACGCCCTGCACGTCCAGCCCGCGGGCGGCCACGTTGGTGGCGACCAGAATGGGAATGCGCCCGGTGCGGAAAGATTCCAGGGCGTTGCTGCGTTCGCGCTGCGTCATGTCGCCGTTCAGCGCCAGAGCCATCAGCCCTTCCTCCTGAAGACGGCCCGCCACCTCTCCCGTATCGGTCTTGGTGTGGCAGAATATCAGGCAGAGCGCCGGCTTTTCCCACAGCAGGATGTTGACCAGCGCTTCCATGCGCTGGCGCGAAGGCACCAGATACGCGCGGTGCACGATGTCTTCGTGCTGTTCCTCTTCGTGGTTCAGCTCCAGCCGCATCGGTTCTTTGAGATAGCGCCTGCAGAGCGAAAACACCGAGTCGGGCATCGTCGCCGAGAAGAGCCAGGTCTTTTTGCGGTTCACGGCGGCTTCGAGGATCGCTTCCAGCTCGTCGCGGAAGCCCATGTCGAGCATGTTGTCGCCTTCGTCGAGAACCAGCGTTTCGATCTCGCTCAGGTCGAGCGTGCCGCGGCGGATATGATCGAGGACGCGCCCCGGCGTGCCGACGACGACCGAGGCACCGTGCCGAAGCTGGAAGATCTGGTGCTCCATGCTCATGCCGCCGACGATGCTCGCCGTGCCGACGCCTCTGATGCGGCCCAAAAATTCCGACTCGCTGGCGTTCTGCATCGCCAGTTCGCGCGTCGGCGAGAGCACCAGCAGGCGGGGCTTTTTGCTTCCGCCTTCGAGTTCGCTCAGCAGGGGCAGAAGGAAAGCCAGCGTCTTGCCGGAACCCGTGCGCGCCTGCACGACCATGTCCGTGTCCAGATTGGGCTGCGACAGCACCTGTGCCTGAACCGGCGTCGGCGTCGTAAAGCCTCGTTGATCGAGAGCGGCAAGAAAACTCTCGGGCAGATTGAAATCTCTAAAACTTGCTGCGGTCACTTCGTAATTCCTCCCAGAATCGCAAGGGATTTCCAAAGGACCGCTCCTTCTCGCTTGCAGGGCCGCCCCCGGCGTTTCATCCCCTAAATAAGACGCGGGAATCGCGTCAACGAAAATAAAGTATCCTCGTTGGCGGCTGAATTGTCAATAGCAAAATGAAAATGAACCGGCGAAGAAGGCGCTAAAATTAATAAATGGCGTCTTGAATTCTTAAATATTTTCAGGCGAGCGTTTCTCTTGCGCCGACATCCGATTGTTGACAGTTAGAAGGGACTAATGCATAATGAATCCGTTTCCACTTTCAGGGGGACGCGCTTCCCGTTCAGTCCTCGGAATTTATGCAGGAAGATGAAGGCAGATGAAAATCGCAGAAACTGAATTGCAGGTGCAATACCGGAAATACCTCTCCCGAAAAATGTCGTTTATCGTGCTGCTGATCGTTTTGTTGTCTGCAACGGCTGCGTTGTCGCTGAATATCGGTTCTTCGGGGATGACCGTCGGCGAAAGCCTGAAAGCCCTGGCAGGCCGCGGGATCGAAAAACACGCCAGAATCGTTTTCGACATTCGCCTGCCCAGGATCATCGGCGGCTTCTTTGTGGGCATGAGCATCGCCCTGTCGGGAATGGTCATCCAGTCCGCGTTGAACAATCCGCTTGCGTCCCCGTCCACGCTGGGCATATCCTCGGCTTCGGCCTTCGGCGCGAACGTCGCGCTGATCGTCTTTGTCCGGCTGGGGATGCGGACGAGCGCATTGACAACCGGCGCGGTTTCGTTTTTGTCGGCGATGCTGTGCATGGTTCTGGTGCTGGTCGTTTCCAGTCTGAAAAGATCCGACAGGACGACCGTGTTGCTGGGCGGCGTGGCGTTGAACGCCCTTTTCGGCGCCATGATGACGATCGTGCAGTTTTTCGCTGACGACGTCGAGCTGGCGTCCGCCGTGGCGTGGACCTTTGGCGATTTGGGCAGGATCGATTATTCCGAGATCAAAATCGTCGCGACGGTTACCGTCCTTTCGATATGGGCGGTCTATGCGCTGCGTTGGCGGTTCAACGCGATGGATATGGGAGAGGGCACGGCGCATTCTCTGGGGGTCGACACGAAGCTGCTCCGCAATGCGTCGATTTTGATCGCCGCCCTTAACACGGGCGTTTGCGTGGCTTTTGCCGGCATTATCGGATTCGTGGGGATCCTCGCTCCGTCCATGGTCAAGCGGGTTATCGGCGAGGACAAACGCTATATGATCCCGGCGACGCTGCTGATGGGCGCGCTGATCGTTCTCGTCGGCGACGCTCTTGCCAGGACAGCGGCAGCGCCGCTCGTGTTGCCGGTCGGCGCGATTACGTCCGCTTTGGGGGCGCCGGTGTTCGTATATATCTTGCTGAAGGAAAGATAGCATGAGCCTGATAAAGGTCGAGAATCTTGCGTTCAAGTACGATAGGTACATATTGCGGAACGTCGAATTCGCAGTCGAACGGGGAAGTTTTGTCTCTCTCCTCGGTATCAACGGCGCCGGCAAATCCACGCTCCTGAAAAATCTCGACAGAACGTTGAAGCCGTCGTTCGGAACCGTCTATCTGAACGGGAAAAATCTCGCCCGCCTCCGAAGGCGCGAAGCGGCGCAGATGATGGCCTGCGTCGGCCAGTACAATGAGCCGATAAAAAGCACCGTGTTCGACATGATTCTGGTCGGCAGGGTCCCGTATGTGAAAAGGGAGGTTTCGAAAGAGGATTACCGGAAAGTGGAGGAGATCCTCGGCAAACTGGCGCTGGAAGAGTATGCGATGCGTGATGCCAGCACGCTCAGCGGCGGAGAGTTCCAAAAAGTCGTGCTCGCGAGAGCGCTGGCGCAGGAGCCGGAGATCATCCTTCTCGACGAGCCGACAAGCAACCTCGATATCAAAAATCAGCTTGACGTCATGAGATTGTTGAAAGAATATTGCCGGGAAAAGGGGATCGCGGCGATCGTCAGCATCCACGACATCAATCTTGCTCTTCAGTTTTCCGATAAATTCCTGATGCTGAAAGAAGGGCGCGTATTTGCCTACGGAGACGACAGCGTCGTCACCCGGGAGGCGATCAAAGAGGTATACCGTCTGGACGTCGCCGTGCAGACGTACGGAAACAGGAAGGTTATTATTCTGAATTAGGAGGAACGGATGAAGAAGAGAACGTTTTTGTCGCTTGCCTTGATGATGTTTGCGGCGTGGCACGTGAACGAAGGAATGCGGGGAGTCGCCCAGGAGCGGTCCACGACTGCCGCTCCATATACGGTGACGGATATTGCCGGCCGGGAGATCGCTTTCGATAAAGTCCCGGAAAGAGTCCTGGCGCTGGGGCATGGCGTGCTGCAGCAGTACGCGTATGTCTGCGGGGCCGACCGGCTGGTTGGAATCGAAGAGACGGCCAAAAGCGGACACAGCCTGATGGGGCAGTCCGTTCACCATGCCTATCCCGAGCTGCGCAAAATACAGACGGTCGGGAAAGGCGGCCCGAAGTTCTCTCCCGATGACGAGCAGATCGCGTATCAGGCCCCCGATGTCGTGTTCATCGCGTATGAGAACACAAAGGAAGAGCTGGATGAACTGCAAAAGAAACTGAACGTCCCGATTGTCGGGATCGGCGCGGGCATGAGGGGCGCAATCTTCGGCGACGACGCCTACCGCACCTTCGAGATCATCGGGAAAACGATGCGCGCCGAGAAGAGAGCCGCGGCGGTCATTCGATTCATGAAGTCCGCGCAGGAAGATCTGAGGAAACGCGTGGCGGACCTTCCCGAGAACGGCGAGACCGTTTACATCGGCGGATGCAGCTTCAGAGGCACGCAGGGGATCCTGTCCACAAAATCCCACATCGATCTGCTGACGACCGTCAGGGCGAACAACGTCATGGACAATCTGACGGAGAGTGTCAGCGTCGTGATCGACAAGGAGAAATTGCTCGACCTCGATCCCGAAATCATCATTCTTGATCTGAGCGGAGAAGCGCTTCTCGCCGAGGACATGAAAGCGGATCCGGGATTTTATCAGGCGCTGAAAGCCTTTCGGAACCGCAAGGCGTACGCGATCATGCCGTATTTTACGTACGGCATGAATTACGATACCGCGATACTGGACATGTACTCCATCGGCAAGGTCGTTCATCCCGACCGCTTCGCCGACGTCGATCTCGAACGGAAAGGCGCGGAGATCTATACGGCTTTCGTCGGCAAAGACGTGTATCGCGAACTGATGGAAACATACCCGAAGAGCTTCCGCGAGGCGCAGATCGATGAATGAAATAAAGGCCGTCTGTATCGAAAAACTGTCGAAGCCGTGGCAGGACATGGAAAAATCCAACGCCATGTGGAACAAACGGGCGCGCGAGTTCCGGAAAGCGTCGGCCAGTGCCGACGACAGCGGCGTTTTCGAATTCTTCAAATCGAGAGCCGAGCTGAAAGGCCGCAGCGTGATCGACGTCGGCTGCGGAGCCGGACGCTATCTAAAGCGCCTCCTCGACGAAGGCGCTTTGGCCGAAGGACTCGAGCCCTCCGTGGAGATGGCGAGGGAAGCGCGGGACTATCTCTCGCAGTCGGGATACGACGGCGCGGCGGCGACCATCCGCAATGTCGCCTTTCAGGATTTTGCGCCCGAGAAAAAATACGACTACGTGTTCATATCCAACAGCCCCGTCATCTCGTACTACGAAAACTACGCCAAAATCGTCGCGCTGCCCCGAAGAGGACTCTTCATCAGCTCGTGGCTGAGGATTCAAGACCTCTTTCTGGAAAAAATTGCGGCAGCTCTGGGGCGGGAGGCGCATACGCACGGAGGCTGCGACATCGTTTATTTTCTCAATCTCCTGCTGGCCGACGGCTATTGCCCCGACTTTTGGACAAACGTGAGTCGCCGGGAAGAACGTGTCGATCCGGAGAATTTTTATCTGCGCTATGCGAGCTGGCTTTACGGCCCCGAATACGACGAGAAAGAGCTGGACATGGTCAAAAAAGAAATCGATAAGTATTTGGGAGACGATAAAAAAGTCGCCGTGTCGGGCACAAATGTCATGGGGATGCTGTATCTCGATCTGCGGAAGTAGCCTGTGAAGGAGAAACGCGAGCGCTGGAATTTTCCCGCAACGATAGCGGCGGCGCGCGGATCCGTCCCGGAATGCCACTGGACGCCGCGCGCTCCGGCATGATTGAATACGAAAGAGCGGCTCCGTACGAATCCTGCATTCGTACGGAGCCGCTCTTTCGTATTTACGGTTTGGTGCGGGGGGGGGGAATCGAACCCCCATGGATTGCTCCACAAGATCCTTAGTCTTGCGCGTCTGCCAATTCCGCCACCTCCGCGTGACACAGGGCATTATACCACGCGTTCGATTGGCGTCAAGTCCTCAAAACAAAACCCGCCACGGAGAAGCGGCGAAGCGGAGCAATGCAAAGAGAATATTAAGCTTATTATGATATTGTCCGCGGAAGTCGAGCTGAATAGGGAAGGAACAGACGATGAATACCGTCTTTTATCAGCGGAACGTTGAAATTGATAAGATACCCTAAAGTCTTTCTCGTGAGTTTCATATATGAAAGAAGCTGTGCGGTATGAACCGGTTTCAACTTTGAGGCGTCGCAGTTGGAGCTTGTGAGCGAGGCATCATGTCTGATAAACTCGCTCCGGAAGTCCGGGGCCCGGAGATTTATGTACGGCAAATACCCCGTTGACGATTTCATCACATAAAGAGTTGAGAGCAGGGGAAATCACGTGCAACCTAGAGTTTGTCATTCTCCGCTTCTCCGTTGCTCTGTGGTGGAATTTGTTCTCACTGCGGAAGTCTGCGTGCGCATCCAGTTGAGGTAATTTCTGACGAGGGGGATGGAGAAACAGGCGCAGAGGACGTCGGCGACGGGCTGGCTGATTTGGATGCCGGTGAGGCCGATGAAGCGGGGCAGGATAATGACGCAGGGGATAAAGAAGAAGCCGCGCCGGGCGCCGGAAAGGAACGACGCTTCTTTGTAGCGCCCGGTGACCTGGAACAGCATGTCGGTGAGAGCGGTCACGGGCAGGGTGACGAGCGTCACACAGTGGGCGCGGAAGGCGAAGGAGCCGATCTCAGAAACGCGCGGATCGGTATTTTGAAACAGGGCGATGACCTGCGGCGCAAAGACGAAAAAGAACGCCGCCAGACATGTCAGCACGATCAGGCCGGTACGGACGCAGAATTTATACGCTTCGATGACGCGGTCGTAGCGCTTGGCGCCGAAGTTGTAGCCGGCCACGGGCTGGAAACCCTGCCCGAAGCCGATCAAGATGGAACCGATGAACATGGACACGCGCATGACGATGGCCATGGCCGCGAGCGCGGCGTCGCCGTAGACGGCGGCGCTGGTGTTGAGCGCGATACTGGCCAGCGAAGCCATGCCCTGGCGAAACAGCGTCGGCATGCCGGTGCGGACGATTAGACCGTAAAAGGCGGGCGAACGGGACACATACCGCGGGCTGATGCGCAGCACCGTGCGTTTGAAAATGAAGTGCGACATCAGAATGGAGAAACTGACGCACTGGCTCAGCACGGTGGCGATGGCGGCGCCGGCGATGCCCATTTTGAACGTGAAGATGAACAGCGGATCCAGCACCACGTTCAGCAGCCCGCCGGTGACGATGCCGAGCATGGCGAAGAAAGCCTTGCCTTCGGAACGCAGATTGGTATTCATCACGAAAGACGTCGTCATCAGCGGAGCGCCGATCAGGATCCAGCGGGCGTATTGACGCGCGAAGGGCAGAATGGTCTCCGTCGATCCGAGCAGCCTCATAAAAGGATCCAGCCAGATCAGCCCGCCGGCGGCGACCAGCAGGCCGAACGCGAGCGCGGCGAAAAACGCCGACGAGGTGGCTGTTCGGGCCTCGTCGTCTTTCCGTTCGCCCAGACGCCGCGAGGCGATGCTGCCGGCTCCCATGCCGAACATGAAACCGATCGCCTGAATGATCGCCATCAGCGAATAGACCACGCCGACGGCGCCGGCGGCGCTGGTGCCGATACGGGCCACGAAGAACGTGTCGGCCATGTTGTAAAAGGAAGTGATCAGCATGCTGCAGATGGTTGGCATGGCCAAGCCGAGAATCAGAGGCCGCAGAGGCGACTGAGTCATCTTGATGAACTGCTGCTGGGCGGCATCGGGGAAGTTGTTCATGGTAGGTCAGGGCTCCTTAAACGATCTCGCTGAAGTGTCGGTAAGCCGATACTGATTCTTGCATAGGAAGTATTACCATGGTTTGCTGGGCGCCGTGAGGAAGTCCAGCCGCTCGGGACGATCTCGGCTGCTGCGCGGCGTGCGTTGTGAATTTTCCTCGCCGCGCCCCTGCGTTCGACTTTTTAATCAAGAAAAAGTATGATATTATTCTCAATCAAAGTGCATCGTTGAAAATGCAGTGCTTCGCACCGCGGCGCTCGAAAAAATCGTTCGATCTTTTCGAAACTTGGGATGGCGGCCTATTTGAGAGGACAACTGAATTCCTGTCTATACTGTCAGACGTTTTTGTGATATAGTTTAGCGACACTGTACGTATAATAAAAGATGTTCAATTTGTCCGAGAGGCACGTTACGGATTTTTGTCCGATGAAGTTTGTCGAACCCGACAGAGACGGAGGTTCTTTTCAATGAAAGTTTCAACAAGGGCTCATTACGGACTGCGCGCGGTCATCGCCATCTCCGAAATGGCCCGGAGCGGGCTGCCGGTCAGCGTCAGCGACGTGGCCAAGGCCGAGAATCTTTCTGACACATATCTGGAGCAGTTGGTATCCAAACTGCGCCGCGCCGGGATCCTGCGCAGTTACAGGGGCGCCCGCGGCGGCTATGAATTGGTTCGCGATCCTGATACGATCACGGTTGCCGAAGTGCTGAAAGCCGCCGGCGAACAGATTATCTTTCCCGAGTGCACGACGCCGGAGGGGTGCGAGCTGGCGCATCAGCGCGGTCATGTTTGCGCTTCTTCCCATTTCTGGCAGAATCTTAATTCCATGGTGAATAAAATCGCTGAAGAAACGACGGTCGGCAGTTTGATCCGGAACTACGAAGAAGAGATGGGAGAAATGCGGGCCGAAAAACGGCAATGACGCGGTGGAGCGAATAACGGAATCCCTGTCTGCTGAGACAGGGATTTTTTGTCGGCGGCTACAGGCTGCCTTCGCAAAGTTCAATGATCTCGCCGTCGGGGCCACTGAGAAAACAGTTGCGGGCATGATCCCCCATGGGGCGGACGGGGCCGGCGTCAAAGCTGCAGCCGCCGAGGCGCCGGAGGGCGTCTTCCATGGACGGGACGGAAATTGCCAAGTGATTGCGCCCTGGAACGCGGTCGTCACCGGGCTTGTAAATCAGCTCTACGGAGAAGTCCGCAAACCTGACGAAGACCAGATGGGATCCCGAAGGCATTTTGAACTCCTTGTCCTTCATGCCGCCGAGGGCATCGACATAGAAACGAAGCGACCGATGAAGATCCTGCACGCGAATCCCGACGTGAGCCATTGAATACATGAGCAACCGTCCTCCTTCATGAAAAAGCAAAAAAAATGAAGTTTTTTCGATGTTCTTTATCATAGCAGAAATTTTCTCGTTTTGCAGTATCAGGAAGAGCCGTATATGCTTTTAGAAATGGCTTTTACTGCAAAAATTTGTATTATGCCCCTTTCGCAAGCCATGGGGGAGCCCGTTTCAGAACGCGAAATCAGCAGAAATCCGCTCTTGGGGGGCTTGTCAGGCGCGAATGCTGTGATATACTCACATCGTTGAGTACCAAATCCTGTGTGGAGGTGTCTGAAAAATGACAAAGGCTGAATTGGTTGAGTTCGTAAGGGAAAAGACGAATCTTCGGAAGGTCGACGCTGCCAACGCGGTGGCCGCCATGCTCGAAGGCGTGAAGGACACGCTGCAGAAGCAGGGCAAGGTCCAGATCGTGGGCTTCGGCACTTTCGAAGTACGTCAGCGCAGCGCTCGTACGGGCCGCAATCCTCAGGATCCTTCCAAGACTGTCCACATCCCCGCCAAGAAAGTACCTGTGTTCAAGGCCGGCAAGCTTCTGCGCGAGGCCGTCGACGCCACCGTCGCCAAGAAAGCTGCCAAGAAGCCCGCTCCCAAGGCTGCCAAGAAGGGCAAGAAGTAATCTCTCCCTCAACCAAGGTTTCATCAGTCCAAGCGAAAAAGAGCGTTCCGGTTTTGCCGGGGCGCTCTTTTTAATTCGTCGGGCGCGGATGGCGCCGCGGTGGCGCAAACTTCACAGGATTTGGGCGATGGGATATAATCTTCACGTCATGAAGAACGCAAGGAGGAATCGCTATGTGGGACCGCGGACTGTTGATCGTCGGCGACGGAGACGGCACGGGGACCGATCTGCGCCCGCTGGCGCTGATGAGCGACCTGGGGCGCGGGGATTTCTTCGCGGTGTGCCGCGAGAGCGCCGCGGCGGCCGAATGGCCCGACGAAAAAATCGACGTGGTCATGATCTCGCCGGGCTGCACGAACTGCGCGCCGCTGTTGAAACAATGCCTCGAGCGGCGGATCGGTTTTGTGATTATCGGCTGCCCGCGCTTGGAACGCGAAGAAGAGCGGCGGCTGTTGCGAGAATACCGCGCAGGCGGCGGCCATGCGCTGGGGCCGGGCAGCCAAGGATTTTTCGACTGGGAACGGCGGCTGGCGCTGTGCTGGTCGGCGGCCGTGCGAATGCCCGACAGCCCGCCGCAGGAACGTCATGTGACGCTGATCGCGCAGGGCGGCACGGTGCCGTTTTCGCTTTACGCCATGGCCGTAGAAGCGGGGGTCCGCTTCCGCCGCGTCGTTTCCCTCGGCAACTGCGCCGACAGCGACGGCGAACTGCTGCACTGCATGGAAGAGGCCATCGGCGACCCGATGACGACGCTGCTGATCCTCAGCTTCGAGTCGCTGTCGCAGGGGCGCGATTTTCTCGCCATGGCCTCGCGCGCGGCGGAGCGCCGGCTGCCGGTGGTGGTGCTGCGAAGCGGCGTGAACGAGGCGTTTCGCGACCGTTTGGCGCGGCGCCATGTTGACGCCGCCTGGACCGACTCGATCATGTGGGAGTCGGTGGCCGGCCAGTTCGGCGTGGTGCTGCTGAGCGACGCGCAACAGATCGTCGATCTCGGCAAGTTGTCCTCATTGGGGCTGCCGCCGCAGGGTAATCGCGTGGCGGTGCTGGCGCTGTCCGAAGGATTGGCGATGATGCAGGGTGACCAGTGCCGCGAAGCCGGACTGGACGTGGTCGAATTTTCACCTGTGCTGAGAGGGAAGATCCAGGCCCTGCTGCCTCGTTGGGCCAGCGCCGCCAACCCGGCCGACCTGTCTGAGCAGGCGCTCAACCGCGAAGGGGCGCTGGATCGGATTCTCGATACGCTGCAGGCCAGCGAAGAATGCGACATGATCCTTGTCACTACCGGTTCGCTGACGGCCGCCCAAGGCGAACGTCTGGCCCGCGCCGTGGGGACGGCGCATCGCCGCGGCGGCAAAACGCTGGCTTGCTGCTGTCTGAGTCGCTGGCGCCCGCTTGACGAAATGGTGCGACGCATGAACATGGAAGGCGTACCTCTGTTCAGCAGCCCGCGTCGCGTCGCCGAAGCCCTGGCCGCCCTGTGGCGCATCGGCCGCGATGTCCGCCCGATGAACGAGCTCTGCAAGCCGGCGCGGCATCCGTTCCTCGACCGCTGCCCGCTGCGGCTGAGCGAGCGCGACGCCATGGCGCTGGTCGATGCTTATGGACTGAAGACGGTTACGCACCGTCTGTGCACTTCGGTAACCGAGGTACTGGAAACGGCGCACAGCATCGGTTTCCCGCTGGTGCTGAAGGTGGTCTCGCCGTCGTTCGCCAGCAAGCAGCAGGCTCGTGCCGTGGCGCTGAACCTGCGCACCGAGGAAGAGCTGCGCAACGCCTACGGGCGCATCCTCGAACGCACCAGCCGCGTCCATGCCGGAGCGGAGATTCAGGGCGTGGTGGCTCAGAAAATGGTTACCGACGGCATCGAATGCATGATCGGCATCAAGCGTGACCCGCTCTTCGGCCCGGTCGTAGCCGTGGCGCTGGGCGGCGCCTATTACGGTTTGATGAAGGACATTTCGCTGCGCGTGGCGCCGGTCTCGCTGGAAACGGCCATGGATATGGTCAGGAGCCTCAAAGGGTACCCGCTCATCTCCGGCGAATGGTCCGGCACGCCCATGGACGTGGAGGCGCTGGCGCAGCAGATCGTAACGCTGTCACAGATGGGCTGTGCGGAACCGGACATCGAACTTCTGGACATCAACCCGATCTTTATCCGTCCGCGTGGATTGGGGGCGGAGGTTGCTGACGCCTTTGCGGTGCGGCGGCAAAAAACGAAGGACTGAGGCTAATCCGCCGTCTGTGGAAAACGAATTGCGGAATGAAAAACTTCGGAAAGCTCCGCGGCTTTCTTTGTGAGGCGCGCCCTGTTTGGGGCGAAACGCTGATAAAAACATCAAGAGGAGAAAAACAGCATGGAACTGGCGCTTTGGGCGGCAATCGGTTATCTTTTCGGCTCGTTCCCCACAGGGTATCTCGCGGTCAAGATCATAAGAGGAGAGGACATCCGCACGTTCGGCTCGGGAAATACCGGCGGCACCAACGTGGGCCGTGTGATGGGGAAAAAATGGGCCGTGCTCGTGACGCTCGCGGACATGCTCAAGGGCGGCGCCGTCGTGATGCTGTGCCGCGCTTTCGGCGGCAGCGACGCGGCGGTGGCGGCGGCGGCTTTCGCCGCCGTGTGCGGGCATAACTATCCCGTCTGGCTCGGATTTCACGGCGGCAAGGGCGTGGCCACGACGCTGGGCACGCTGTTTTTCGTGCAGATGTGGGCGTCGTGCGCGGCGGTGCTGCTGGGCGGCGCGCTCTGGTTTTTGATCATGAAAACCACGCGTTACGTTTCCGTGGCTTCGCTGGCGGCGCTGCTGTTTGTCGCCGGAGCTTTTGGCTTTTTCGGGCTTCACCGCGCTTTCGTGATGCTTGCGCTGGGGCTGGCGGCACTGTCGCTGTGGCGCCATCGCGACAACTTGAAGCGCTTGGCCGGCGGCACGGAAAATAAAGTTGGTCAAAAATAATCCTGACCAGTTCTTGACTATATTTGACCAATGCGCTACAATCGTTCCAGTTCTGAAAGAAGGAACGGAGGAACCTTGAATGAGCAGTTTGACCGAGGTCATTGAGAGCTACATCAACGAACTTTTCGAACGGGAAGAGCAGGACCGCGCCGCCGACGCCGATCGCGTTTCATTGCGCCGCAAGGACGTGGCGGAACGTTTCGGCTGCGTTCCCAGCCAAATCAACTACGTGCTGAGGAGCCGCTTCACGCCCGAACGCGGTTATATCGTCGAGAGCCAGCGTGGCGGCCACGGCTACATCCGCATCATGAAGATCAGCTACGACATGCCCGAAGAGCGCGCCCGGCATATCGTCAAGATTGTCGGCGACTCCATCTCCGAAGCGGATGCCAGACGCCTGCTGTGCTCGCTTCAGGCGCGCGGTATGATCAACGCCCGCGAGCGCCTGCTGATCGAGATTTCGCTGCGCCATATCGGCGAACTCTGCGATAGCATGTTCGACGTGTCTCCCTACAAGAAAAGTCTGTTGGCGGCCGAGATGCTCAAAAAAATGCTTTGCGGCCTCGATCTGGCCTGAGATTTGAGAATTATCCCAAACGATCAAGGAGGGGAGTGCCTTGTGGCAGTTTTTTACGGAACGAAGCAAACGTGTGATCCAGATCGCGCATCGTGAGGCACTGCGCCTCGGACACGCTTTTATCGGCACGGAACATCTGATGATCGGCCTGATCGCCGAAGAGTCGTCGGTGGCGGCGCTGGCTTTGAAAGAAGCCGGACTGGCCGCCGAAGACGTGGCGCGCGAGATCCTTGCCCTGCGCCCGCCCGCGGCGCCGTACGCGCAGCCTGTCGACCTGCCGCTCTCGGATCGGGCCCGCGGCGTGTTGAATGCGGCCATCCATCTGGCCCGCGAGCTCCATTCGAGCTATGTCGGCACCGAACACCTGCTGCTCGGCGTGTTGTCCGCGCCGGAGTGCACGGCCTGCCATGCTCTGGCGGAGTTGGGGCTCGACACGGAAAACCTGCGTGTCAGCCTGAAAAAACAGCTGCTGGCGCAGTCCAGCCGCCAGGAAGTGGAGAATGACAAAGAAAACGGCGATGCCCGCCCGGCGGCGGATGTCAAAACGCCGACGCTGGACAAGTACTGCGTCGACCTGACGGCCAAAGCCGCCAAAGGCGAACTCGATCCGCTGATCGGGCGCGAGCAGGAAATGCACCGCATGATGCAGATCCTCTGCCGTCGCCGCAAGAACAATCCCGTGCTGGTCGGCGATCCCGGCGTGGGCAAAACCGCGATCGTGGAAGGGCTGGCCTACAAGATCCAAAAAGGTTCCGCGCCTTCGCTGCTCAAGGGCAAGCGCGTCGTGGAACTGACGATGGGAACGCTCGTAGCCGGCACCAAATACCGCGGCGAGTTCGAAGACCGCATGAAGAAGATCGTCGACGAGCTGACTGCCGCCAAAAACGTGATCCTCTTCATCGACGAGCTGCACACCGTCGTCGGCGCGGGGAGCGCCGAAGGCTCGCTGGACGCGGCCAACATCCTCAAACCCAGCCTGGCTCGCGGCGAATTTCAGGTCATCGGCGCGACGACGCGCGACGAGTACACGAAGAACATCGAAAAGGACGCGGCGCTGGAGCGACGTTTCCAACCCGTGGCGGTCGGCGAGCCCGATCAGGACGCGGCGCTGGCCATTTTGCAGGGCTTGAAGGAAAGCTACGAAAAACATCACAGCGTGCGCTACACCGAAGGCGCGCTGGAAGCCGCCGTGCGACTGTCCAGCCGTTATCTGTCGGACCGCAGCCTGCCCGACAAGGCCATCGACCTGATCGACGAAGCGGGCGCGAAAGTGCGCCTTGACCTTGACGGGCGGCAGATCCCCGAAGGGCTGACCGTCGACGAGGAAGAGGTCGCCGGCGTGCTCTCCGAGTGGAGCGGCATCCCCGTCAAGACTCTGACCGAGCACGAAGCTCAGCGCCTGCTGCGCCTCGAGTCGGAGATCCATCAGCGCCTCGTCGGCCAGGACGAAGCGGTGAGCGCGCTCTGCCGCGCCGTGCGCCGTTCGCGCAGCGGCCTGAAAGACCCGCGCCGTCCCGTGGGCAGCTTTTTGTTCCTCGGCCCCAGCGGCGTCGGCAAGACCGAACTGGCCCGCTGTCTGGCGCGCGCGCTGTTCGGCAGCGAAAAGGCCCTGCTGGCTTTCGACATGAGCGAGTACATGGAGCGCCACGAAGCCGCCAAGCTGATCGGCGCGCCGCCCGGCTACGTGGGCTACGACGAGGAAGGCCGCCTCACCGAGGCCGTGCGTCGTCATCCCTGGTCGGTGGTGCTGTTCGACGAAATCGAAAAGGCCAATCCCGACGTGTTCAACCTGCTGCTGCAGATCCTCGAAGAGGGACGGCTCACCGACGCCCACGGGCGCACGGTCGATTTCAAGAACACCGTCGTCATCATGACCAGCAACCTCGGCGTGCGCGAGACGGCGAAAGCGGGGCTCGGTTTCTCCGCTTCCGCGGAGGCGGAAAAGAAAAAGCAGTCGGAAGCGGTCCTCGGCGCCGTGAAGGAGTTCTTCCGCCCCGAGTTCCTCAACCGCGTGGACGCGCAGCTCGTCTTCCATCCGCTCAGCGCCGAAGAGATGACGCGCGTGTTCGACATCATGATGTTCGACCTGCGCGCGCGCCTCGGCGAGCACGGCATCATCCTCTCCATGGCGAAAGATGCGCGGGAGTTCCTGCTCAGGGCCGCGGCGGCCCAGAATCAGGGGGCCCGGCCGCTGCGCCGCCTGATCCAGACGAAGATCGAAGACCCCCTGTCGGATCTGATCCTGTCCGGCGAGGTGCCCGACGGCTCCACGGTGGACTGCGTTCTCGACGGCGAAGCGCTCGCGTTCAGCGCCCGGCCGCCGCGCCGCCGCGCCAAACGGGAGTTGGCCGCAGTTTCCGAGTAAACAAAAGCCGCCGAAAAACTTTCGGCGGCTTTGTCATGAGGATTTGTCCGGTATGGACGGCGAAGGAAGGTGGGTTTCATCGAATTAAAAGATTGTTTCCCGTTTTGGGGGCGGCTGACGGCGGACGAACAGTCGGAGCTGGAAGCGGCGGCGCTCGTCCGCGGCGTCGAGGCCGGCGCGCCGCTCCATACCGGTTCGGCCGACTGCGACGGCCTGATCGCCGTCATGGACGGGCAGATCCGCGCCTTTATCATCTCTCCGGAGGGACGCGAGCTGACGCTGCACCGCCTCGTTCCCGGCGACATTTGCCTGTTTTCGGCCACTTGCGCCGTGCCGGGGCTTCGTTTCGACGTCAGCGTCGAGGCGGAAAAAAACTCGCGGCTGTGGGTGATCCCGCCGGCGGCATGCAAGCGTCTGGTGGCGCGTTCGCTGGTTTTCGCGAATTTCATCGGCGAGCTCGCGGCCTCCCATCTGTCCGACATTCTCTGGCTGGTCGAACAGGTGTTGTGGAAAAGTTTCGACGCCCGTCTGGCGGAGTTTCTGCTGAAGGAGAGCAAGCTGGAAGGGACGGGGAAGCTGAAGATCACTCACGAGAAGATCGCCGCCCACCTGGGCACGGCCCGCGAGGTGGTGACGAGGATGCTGCGTTACTTCCAGGCCGAGGGCATGGCGCGGCTTTCCCGCGGCTGCATCGAACTGGTTGCGCCGGACAAACTGGCGCAGCTGACGGCAAAAAAGTGAATCGGGACATTGCAGAGCGCAAGCGCCCGGCGGACCAGTCCGTCGGGCGCTTGCGCTCGTTTTCGGGGCATGTTTCTCGCGCCGCTTATTTGAGCAGAGCGAGCACGTTTTCCTTCGACTGCACGCCGACGGTGCGGCCGGCGGGAGCTCCGTTTTTGAACAGGATCAGCGTGGGGATGCTCATGATGCGGAGCGAGGCGGCCAGCTCGGGCTGTTCGTCGACGTTGACCTTGCCGACTTTGAAGCCCGAGGCTTCGGCGGCGATCTCGTCGAGGACGGGCGAAAAAGCGCGGCAGGGCGCGCACCACGGCGCCCAGAAATCGATCAGCACCGGTTCGCTGCTTTGAAGGACTTCGCTCTGAAAATTTTCACTGGTAAGGACGATCGGCGTCATTTTTTATTTCCTCCTGTAAGTCGCTGAAGTTGCCCGGCCGCGAGCCGGGCTTTTTTTATCGACGAGACAAGTATAAACGAGAGGCCCCTTTTTGTCAGTGACAAAGTTACGGAGCGGCGTGGTTGGGGCGCGCCGAAATCGCCGGTTTTTCGTGGTACAATAAACCACACGTTTGGGGATCGAAATGAAATACAAATGTTTCAACAGGGGGAGGTGCGTTTCATTGGATCGCAGCGAGCTGAAAAAATGTCGCCGCGTAGTGGTCAAAGTCGGCACGAGCACGATCACGCACGGTAACGGAAAAATCAATATCCAGCGCATGGGCAGGCTTTGCCGCGCTTTGGCCGACCTTCACAACCGCGGTACCGACGTGCTGCTCGTTTCGTCGGGAGCGGTCGGCGCCGGCATGGGGCGCCTCGGTTACTCCGCAAAACCCGCCAGCCTGCCGGTCAAGCAAGCGTTGGCGGCGGTGGGGCAGGGGCTGTTGATGCAGATGTACGAAAAACTTTTCTCCGAGTACGGCTGCACGACCGCACAGATCCTGCTGACTCGCGTCGGCTTCAACGACCGCTCGCGCTATCTCAATCTGTGCAACACCATGCACGCTCTTGCCGACATGAACGTGATTCCCGTGATCAACGAAAACGACACGATCGCCGTGGACGAACTCAAGTTCGGCGACAACGACACGCTGTCGGCCCTAGTGGCCTGCGCCGCCGGCGCCGATCTGCTGATCATCCTTTCCGACATCGACGGGCTGTACGATGCCGATCCTCGCGTCCACAAAGATGCCAAGCTGATCCACGAGGTGCGCGCCGTTTCGCAGAGCATCCGCGACAACTCGGGCAGCAAGGGCAGCAGCATGTCCTCCGGCGGCATGTACACCAAAATCACGGCTGCCGACGTGGTGCTGCCGGCGGGCATCCCGCTGGTGATCGCTTCCGGAGCGGCGGAGAACGTGCTGCACCGCATCCTCGCCGGCGAAGTGCTGGGCACTCTGTTCATCCCGCCGGTGGAGCACCGCCACGCGCGCAAGCAGTGGATCGCGGCCAACCGCCCCTTCGAATCGGTGACGATCGACGCGGGAGCCGTCAAAGCGCTCACGGAGCAGGGCGGCAGTCTGCTGGCCAAGGGCATCACGGCCGTCAACGGCGAATTCGAAGCCGGCCGTCTGTTGGCGGTGTTGGCCCCGAACGGGCAGGAGATCGCCCGCGGCCTGACGAATTTCAATTCGCGGGATCTGAAAAAGATCATGGGGCACCGCAGCGACGAGTTTGAAGCGCTGCTGGGCGAGAAGGACTTTGACGAGGCTATTCACCGCGATAATCTGACGGTGCTTTAGACCACGGTGTTTGAGAAATGGGGGATGATCATGGACGCATCGTTGATTTTGCACGAAATGGGAAAGAAGGCCCGCGCTTCCGCGGCCGTGCTGGCACAGGCCAGCTCGGCGAAAAAAAACGAAGCGCTGCGGGCCATGGCGGCGGCGCTGCGCGCCCATAAGGACGACATTCTGGAGGCCAACGAACGCGACGTGCGCGGCGCGGAGGAAAACGGCCTCGGCCAGGCGATGCTGGATCGGCTGAAACTCACGGAGCACCGCGTAGAAGATATGGCGGTCGGCATCGAAGAGGTAGCGGCGTTGCCCGATCCGATCGGCCAGACGGTGCGCGGCTACGTCAATTCCGACGGACTGAAGATTGCTCAAGTGCGAGTGCCGCTCGGCGTGGTCGGCGTCATTTACGAGTCGCGTCCCAACGTGACCGCCGATACGGCGGCACTCTGCCTCAAGTCGGGCAACGCGGTGATTTTGCGCGGCGGGAGCGAAGCCATGAATTCCAGCCGTGTGATCGTCAGCGCGCTGATCGGGGCCATCTCCAGCGCAGGGCTGCCCGAAGGCTGCATTCAGCTGCTCGACGTGCCCGGGCACGAGGCGACGACGGCGCTGATGCAGCTGGACGATCTGGACGTACTGATCCCTCGCGGCGGCCGCGGTCTGAAAAAAGCCGTGCGCGAGCACTGTGCCGTGCCCTGCATCATGACGGGCGACGGCGTGTGCCACACGTATATCGCCGCTTCCGCCGATCCGGAAATGTGCGTGCCGATCGTCATCAACGCCAAAACGCAGCGGCCTTCGGCGTGCAACGCCATGGAAACGCTGCTGATTCATAAAGACGTGGCGCCGAAGGTCCTGCCGGCCGTGGCCAACGCGCTGGTGGCTCATGGCGTGGAGCTGCGCGGCGACACGGCAGCCCGCGAGATTTTTGCGGATATGGAATCGGCCGCCGACGAGGACTGGGCGGCGGAGTACCTCGACCTGATCCTCTCGGTCAAGATCGTGAACTCGCTCGACGAGGCGCTGGCGCACATTGCCCGCTGGGGCACGGGACATTCCGAGAGCATCCTCACGACCGATTACGCCGAGGCGGAAGAGTTTCTCGATCGCGTCGACGCGGCGGCGGTCTACGTGAACGCCTCAACGCGCTTTACCGACGGCGGCGTCTTCGGCCTGGGCGCGGAAATCGGCATCAGCACGCAGAAGCTGCACGCCCGCGGCCCCATGGGCATCGAACAGCTGACCAGCACGAAATACAAGATTCGTGGCAGCGGCCAGGTTCGGCGCTGAGCGATGAGTCCCTGCGGGGGCGGCCGGATGGAAGCTGCCGAGCCAAAGAAACGGATGCTCTCGGGCGGCGTCTTCCGGCCCGTTTTTCTCTTTGCGCTGCCCATCATGGTGGGGAATTTTTTTCTCCAGTTGTACATCACGGTCGACGCGGTCATCGTCGGCCGTTTTCTCGGCAGCCATTCGCTGGCGGCGGTCAGCGTGGCCACGCCGATTCTGTTTATCGTCGTGTTTTTTCTGGCCGGCGGGTGCACCGGCGTTTCCGTGCTGATCGCGCAGATCTACGGTTCCGGCGACACGAAAAAATTGAAGAAAACCATGTCCACGGCGCTGATCTTCGGCGCGCTGTTCACGCTTGGGCTGACGGCCCTGTGTCTGTGCGGCGCGCGCGGCGTTCTGGCGTGGACGAAAGCGCCGGCGGAACTGCGCGACGAGACGATGGCCTATCTGAACATCGTTTTCGCGGGGCTGATCTTCTCGTTTTTGTACAATTATTACGCCTCGGCGCTGCGCGGCATCGGCAACTCGAAGATCCCGTTCGTTTTTCAGGCGGCGGCGTCGGCGCTGCACATCGCCATGAATCTGCTCTTCGTTGGCGCGCTGGGGTTGGGCGTGCGCGGTTCGGCGCTGGCCACCGTGCTGTCGCAGATGTTTTCGTCGGGCGCCTGCATTTATTATGTTTATCGTTACGAACCGTTGCTGGCGCTCCGCCGCGGCGACTGCGCCGTCGACCGCGCGGCGCTGGGGCAGACGATCGGCTACAGCTGGGCGTCGGCGCTGCAGTCCATTATCGTCTACGTGGGGCGCTTTCTCACGCAGGGCTGCGTCAATCCGATGGGAGCCGACGTGGTGGCTGGCTACAACGCGGCGACGCGCATCGAGGCGATCGTGGTCATGCCTTACGAGGGCATTTCCACGGCCGAATCGACGTTCATCGCTCAGAACCTGGGAGCGGGACACGCGGAGCGCGTGCGGGCCGGAGTTCGGGCGAGTTTTGTGATGAATCTGGCGTACGTGAGCGTGGCCTGTACGCTGGTGTTTCGGAACGCCGCGGCGATCATGGGCATTTTCGTGCCCGACGGCTCGAACTCCGTGATCATCGAGGCAGGCAGCCTGTATCTGCGGCCGCAGTCGGTGTACCTCGCGCTCAGCGCCGTCGACGTGGTGATGCAGAGTTTCTTGCGCGGGCTGGGCGAGTTCCGCATCGTGATGATCGTCTCGCTGCTGCAGATCGTCCTGCGCGTGATCCTCTCGTTCTGGCTGGTGCCGTCGCTGGGGATTCCTGCCATTGCCCATGCCACGGCGGCGGGGTGGGCGATGATTTTCTTCGCGCTCATCGTTCTTTCGCGCCGCCGGTTGCGACAGATCGACGGGCGGCTCCAGCGCGCCTGAAAAAACGTTTCCCTCCGCTCGGTGCGGAACAAAGGGAACTTCGGCGTCGATCCGTTTCGTTTTTTTACGGTGGAGTTTTGGATATTGCGCAAATCGTCATTGACATCGGCGCCGCTTTCCTGTATGAAAAGGGCGCGATACACGAGATCACCCGTGAGAATCCAAGGGGGTGCGGAAGGAATGAAAGTTTTCAGGGACGCGCTGCGGCTGGCCGTGCTGCTGTCGCTGGCCGGCGCGGTCATGGCGGGGCGGAGTTGCGCCGCGCTGCCGGAAGCGGTGATGTCGGACTGGGAAAATCTGACGGGGACCCTTGACGAGGCCACGGTCCTGCGCGAGAAGCAAAAACGTTTGCCGGAAAGTTCCTGGCTGGGCGCCGACCAGCAAAAAACAGGGGCCAAGATCGCCAAGCTGCTGCGCCGGGCCCAGGGGATTCTGCTTTCCTCGGAGACGCTCAAGCTGGCGGATCGCTCCGAGGAGATCAAAGAACGTCTGCCCCGGCTGTATCAGAGGATCGAAGAATACAAGAACAAGCGTATCGGCGCGCCGCAGAAGTCCTACAATCCGTTTGTGAAGACGGTGAAGGACTGCGAGGAAACGATCGCCGCGGCCGAGAAAGACGTCGAGCGTCTGCGCGACGAGCTGGCGCAGATCCGCGAGGCAATCGCAGCGGAGCTGCGCGGCTGGGGACTGAAGCTGACCGACGCGCAGGCCGACGTGCTGTTTTCGTCGGTGGTCGGCGACAGCCTGCTGCGCAACGCCGTGATCTTCGAGAACGTCAAGGGCGTCACGGCGCAGCTGACGCAGCTTATGGCGCAGAACAAAGACGACACGTCCATCGCCCGTAAATATTATGGCATGTACGTGACGCTGATCGACGTGCTGCTGGACACGCAGCACGGATTTGTGAACAAGATCGACGGCGAATGGCGGCCGCAGGTGAGAAAGATTTCCGAAGGCGCCGCCGCCAGCCTGAAAGAAGCCCGCGCGGCGCTGAATCGCAGCGACTTCTCGGCGGCTCAGAAAGCGATCTTCCGCAGCAACGCGGCCTCCAACGAGATGACGGTGAAGGCGGCCGAACAGTATTTGAAACTGCTGGACAACCAGAAAACGAGCGTGCAGAACTGCATCCGCAGCATCGAACGCGACCGCGAGGTGGCGGCCAACACCTACGCGACGGTGCAGCACATCAGCGACATGAACGCGGTAGTCCAGTCGGGCATGCAGCTGTTCGATATGCTGGCGGCGATGCAGCTGCCGGAGATCCAGGCTTTCGACAGCTCGGGCGTGCGCCGCGAGTTCGACGAGATCACGCGCCGCCTGCAACAAAAGTAGCTTTGCAGAGAAAACGGGACCGGACTCCCCTGATGGGAAGCCGGCCCCGTTTTCTGCGCGGTCATTGTTTTTCGGCGATCTTTTTCCAACGCTGGTTCAGCTCGTTGCCGATCGCGAGATAATCGGTCTCTTTCTGCTGAAGCTCTTCGAGATCCTTTTTGTAGCGTTCTTTCCAATAACGGGAACGTGTGTCCGCTTGAGCGGCGGTCATGGAATTGCAGAGGTCGATGAAGAAGGTCATGGCGGTCTGCAGGCTGCGCAGATAGGGGCGCATGGTCATGAAGAACTCGTGCAGCGGATCTCCGGCCTCAAGCTTGAGTTCGCGCACTTCGTCAAGCATGGACTGCGCCTGTGTCCTCAGCGCGCCGGCTTTCGCCGCCGCCATGGCGGGATCGACGCGCTTCAACCCCAGCGCTTTCAGAAACGAGAACTTGAAGATGCTGTTCTGCGCCTCGATATAGCCGCGCACCACGGCGTTTACCCGCTGCCCGAAGAGGGCGGCGTTTTCTTTTGTCAACGCGAAGGGCACGGCTACTTCCCGCTTTCCGCCAAGGAGACGATGAAACCCCTCAGCTGCGCTTCCAGCGTCTCGTAAGCGGCTCGGGCCCCCGGGGACAGCTGCGTGGAATGCGGCGGCATGGCGAGCAGCTCTCTTTTCAAATTCTCGACGTTGACGCCGATTTTGTCCGTCAGGGCGGCGATGGCCTGCTCATGGCCGCTGACGACGGCCTGCTCGCGTCCCTTTTCAACGAGAGCCTGGCCGAGGGCGATGGACGTCATCACCGAAGCGGGCAGCGGTTTGTCCAGCCGCGAAACGCTCTTGAGCAGATCGCGCCCGGGATTGGAAACGAGATAAGGATAGAGGGCGAACACGCCGCAGAGCAGCAGGCCTATCGAAATGAGGAACCGCTTTTTTCTGAGATCGAGTTTCATGTTCAGCACGCTCCTTTTCGTGGTGCTTTCATTGTATCACGTCCGGAACGGACGGCGCGCCGTCGCCGAAAAAGCTTCTTGCCGCGCGGCAAACTGTGCGGGCGAGAGCGTTTCGGCGCGGCCGTCCCGCGTCACGTCGAACAGCCAGCCGTCTTCGCTTTTTTTGAGGCAGACGGTCTGCGGCGCGCGGATCGCCGCGGCCTCGGCCTGACGGCTCTCGAACGCGCCGCTGCGGTCGTCGCCGACGACGCGGAGCCCGGCGCTTTCGAGCGCGCCGATCAGCGGCGCGAGCGCGTCCGGAGTTTTTTCGCCTTCCCAGTAGATATAAGTGTCGAACGGAGCCACTTCGGCGGGCCAGCTCGCGGCGTTTTCGATCGCCGCTGAAAGCAGCGCCGTCAGGTCGATCTCGGCGCTCCACGCGGGGACATGGACTTTAGCGGAGCCGTTGAAGAAGGTCAGCGACGGTTCGGCGAGGCCGGCGGGATCGACGGGGCGAAAAACGGCGACGGGGCGCAGCTCGCTCGTTTTCAGCGCCGCGCCGCAGTTGGGGCAAGGATCGCCCTCCTGAAGCAGCGTCACGTCGGCGACGAAGTCGGTCTTGAAATCGCGGCCCCAGCAAGCGCCCGTTTTATGAAAGCCGGGCTTGTTGGCGCCGACGACGGCGTTTTTGACGCCGACGGCGCTGGAGTCGGCGAGCAGCGTTACCGAGGCGGGCAGGCCCACGGGGCCCATGTAGCCCGCCGAATCGCCCATGACGGCGGCCAGTTCGTCCGGCTCGGCGGGGCGGACGGACGCGCCCTGGAACGCGGCGCGGACTTTTTCCAGACAGACCTGGCGGTCGGCGCGCAGGATCACGGCGGCCAGGCCGCGCCCCTCGACGGCGTAGAACATGCACTTGACGATCCGCGACGGCGCGATCTTGAGATAGCCGCACAGTTTTTCGACGGTGGGGCAGTCGGGCGTAGGCACTTCGCGCAGTTCCTCCGGCGCGGCGTCCGCCGGCGCTCCCGCGAAGCGGCAGGGACTGTCGAAGGCGGCCAGCCAGCCGCAGCCAGGACAGGCCAGCCCTTCTTCGCCGCGGAGCGGCGCCTCCGAACGGCACAACAGATCGACGCGGTGCCCCTCGGGCGTCAGACGGTCGACGCGGCGCAGGCTCACGCCCAGCGCGTAGGCGGCGCTGCCGACGGCTCGCAGCGCGTCGTTGGACATCTCGAACGAGGTTTCGAAGTCGCCGTGCAGTCCCAGCAGGTTGAGCTTGTCTCCGCGGCGCTCGGCGAAGCATACCGGCAGGTCGCCGGCGCGTTTGACCAGGCGCACGGCAGCGTCGAGGGCGCCGCGGGCGGAGGTCCCGCAGTCGAGGCGCTGGGGGCGGAAAGCTTCGAGGCTGCGAAGCAGAAAATCCTCGGCGCGCTGGAAAAGGATTTTCCCCTCCGGCAGCAGGATCAGCGTTTTGTCGTTGGGGTTCCACAAGCCGTAGCCGCCCTGCGCGATTTTGGCTAGGCCGGGATCGCGCAGTTTCGAGGAACGCCCGCGCGAAACGGGCATCAGCAGTTCGCTCATCCATTTCATGGCGTTTTCCTCTGCCGTCAGTCGGCGAAGTCGGCCAGCATGGGCGTGTGATCCGAGGGCTTTTCCCAGCCGCGCGGCTCCGTGTCGATCCAGCAGGCGCGGCTTTGCCCCGCCAGCGCGGGCGTGGCGAGCATGTGGTCGATGCGCCAGCCGATGCGGCGTTCGAGCGCGTTTTTGATGCGGTAGTCGAAGAACGAGTACAGCTCCTCGCCGGGGTGGTGGACGCGCAGCAGATCGACGACCAGCGGCGCGCAGAGTTCCGCGAAGAGGTCGCGCAGTTCCTTGACGAAACAGACGTGGTCCTTTTTGTTGGCGGGATTGGTGACGTCCAGTTCGGTGGGGGCGACGTTGAGGTCCCCGGTCCAGAGCAGTTTTTCGTCCTTGCGCGCGGCGATCAGCGCGGCGGTACGGCGCAGGAATTCTTTTTTGGCCTCGTAGTCGGGGTGGGTGATCTCCTTGCCCTGCGGCACGTAGGTGTCGAGAATCCACGTGTCGCCGAAACGCGCGGCGATCAGGCGCGTGTCCCAGAGCGGCGACGCGCCGTCGCTGAAGCCGTGGATCACTTCGTCGGGTTCTCGCTTCGAGAGGATGGCGACGCCGTTGTAGGATTTCTCGCCGCGGAAGGCGGCCCGGTAGCCGAGCTGTTCCATGTCGGCGAGGGGGAATTCCCGATCCTGCACTTTCGTCTCCTGCAGCGCCAGAATGTCCACGCCCGCGCCGGGCAGCCAGCGTTCGAGGATCGGCAGGCGGCTGCGCAGCGAATTCACGTTAAAGGTAGCGACTCTCATGACTCGACCTCCGCAAAAATGTGTGTGCTGAAAAAACGCGCGGCGGAACGCGCCGCCGAAAAACGATTCAAGCCTTCCTTTTCGCGAGGATTCGATTATAATCGTTGAAGCGACGTTGAATTTCGCGGAAAACAGGGCTTGTTCGTCCCTCATTATACCCGATAGGGCGGTGAAAAGAGTGATTCGTCCCGAATTTTTCGAGCGGCGCGACCTTGCGCCGCTGCAGCGCAGCTTCCTGGAATTTCTCAAGGCGTTCCTTTTCATGGTGGAGAGCGCGGCCGGTTCTTTCGAGGAGAACCAGCCCTCCAATTCGCTGCAGACGGCCCATCAGGCCGGAGTGCTCGACGAACTGGCGCTGGATTGCCTCGACCGCTGCGAGCCGCGCGATCGCCGTTCCGTTGGAGAAACGCTGGAGATGGTCGCTTTGATGCGGCGCTGCGCGACGGCGCTGAAAAAACTCTGCACGGCCGGCGCGGCGCCGCTGACCGGCTTGGATGAGAGTCGCGCTTTTCTCGGTTCGCTGTGCCGCTGCGTGGCCGATCGGATCGACTGGTCTCACAAGCGGCAGCTGCTCGGCTCCCAGCACCGCGGCGCCGAAGAGGAAGATCTGGAACTGTCGCTGTCGGAGCTGCCTTCCACTCTGGCGGGCGAGCGGCGCATCGAACGCGTGGAGGCGCTGCTCGATTTCCGCGACGCGCTGCTGGCGGCGCGGGAACTCTTCGAGGCGGTCGGCGACATCCGCCGCACGACCGACGAGCTGTTTCCGGTCAACGAGGAAAAGTACTGGCGCAGAAGCTGAGTCCGCGTCGAAAAGGAAAATGCAAAAAAAACGGCCGGAAGCTGACGAGATTCGGGAAGTCAGCCTCCGGCTGCTTTATTGCGCCGCGAGAGAGCGCGGGACTGTTGGCGGCAGACGCGCTCGCCGCGCAGGATGCCCCTGCCGTTCAGCGCTCCTCGCCACGCGCGGGAGCGAAATTGCGCGCCAGCGCGCCGGCCAGACGAGCGTTCAGCCACCGGCCGCGTTCCCGCGGCGGCAAACGGGGAGGGAACGCCAGCCGGGCGCGTTCTTCGTCGAGAACGGCGACGTAAAGATCGTAGCGCTGCAGAAAGTCGGGCAGATCTCCGTGGTCGGCGCGGATCACGGCGGCGACTTCCGCGGCGCCGAAGCCGCCGCGCCGCATCTCCCCGATGACCGCCACGATCGCGCCGGGGCGGCGCAGGCGGGGGAGCCGCATGTGATTGGTGATTATAAAGCGGGCGAAACGATACCACGGCCGCGGCAGCGTCATGCGGTGGGCGAGCCGTTCCAGCGCGGCCAGCCCGCGTTCTTCGTGCCCGATGTGATGCGGCCATTCCTGCCGCGGCGTCAGCCCCTTGCCGAGGTCGTGGACGAGAGCGGCGAAGCGCGTCGCCGCGCGTGGCGTCAGTGCGGCCGTGCGGCGCAGAACTTCCATCGCGTGCTCGAAGGCGTCGAGGCCGCGGTGATATTTCGCGGGCTGCTCCACGCCGTCAAGCGCGGCCAGCTCGGGGAAAACGGCGTCGAGGATCCCGGCGTCGCGCAGCGCGATGAAAAAAAGTTCCGGGCGCGGGGAAGCGAGCGCCTTGCGCATCTCGGCGAAAACGCGCTCGGTCGGTTCAAGCGCCAGCTCTTCGCGGCAAGCGGACATCAGCCTGACCGTGCCGGGCGCGATGGAAAATCCCAGCTGGGCCGCCTGGCGGGCGGCGCGCAGCGCGCGGACCGGATCGTCGCGGAAATGTTCCGACGTGGCGCTGATGACTCTGCGTTCGATGTCCGCCCGCCCGCCGAACGGGTCGATCAGCTCGCCGCCGGGCAGGCGGACGGCCATGCTGTTCATGCGCGTGTCGCGGCGGTACAGATCTTCTTCGATGGTCGTGTCGGGGCTGAAGCGCGCTTCGAAACCGCGGTAGCCCGTCCCGGTCTTGCGCTCGGTGCGCGCCAGCGCCACTTCGCTGAGGCGGCCGCCGACTTCCAGCAGGTAAACGGGAAACTGCCGCCCCACGGCACGGACCTGGAATTCGCGCTCGAGCGTTGCCGCGTCGAGGCCGCAGACGACGTAATCCCTGTCTTCGGCGGGGCGTCCGATCAGACGGTCGCGCACCCAGCCGCCGGCGACGTAGAGCTGGCCGCCGAGCGCGGCGACGCGCGCGGCGAACTCGTTTTCGTTCATGCACAGCCACCTCGTTTCTACGGAGAAATCGAATTGCCGAGATCAATAAACTATTTTTTAATGAGCGCTTGACAGATGAACTGAATAGTAATAATATACGTCGCAAGGACGAAAAAAGTCCGACAAAAATCTGTCGTCACTCAGGAGGTTGTTTCTAAAATGTTCAAACGCATCGCCGCACTTTCCGCTCTGCTGACGCTGGCCGCAAGCGCCGCTTTCGCGGCTTCGGCTCTGGACAAGGACACGCTGGTCGCCGCGACCGAGAGCACGTATCCGCCTTACGAATCGCGCAACGAAAAAGGCGAGCTGGTTGGCTTCGACATCGAGCTGACCGAGACGGTCGCCAAAAAGCTGGGCAAAAAGGTCGAATGGCTCGACATGCCTTTCGATTCGCTGATCCCGGCGCTGATGTCGGGCAAGGTCGATCTGGTCGCCGCCGGCATGTCGGCCACGCCGGAGCGCGCCAAGCGCGTCAACTTCTCGGCTCCGTACGAGATCTCCTTCAGCGCTTTCGTCACTGGAATCGAAAACCCGCCCCAAGACACCGACGCACTGGCCGGCAAGATCGTGGCGGTGCAGATCGGCACGGTGCAGGAGAATTTCGCGCGCAGTCTCGGCAACGTGGAAGTGAAGACGTTCCAAAAGTTCGACGACTGCGTGCGCGAGGTCGTGCTCGGCCGCGCCGCCGCGACGCTGATGGACATTCCCGTGGCGAAGCAGTACGTGCAGGCCAAGGATTTCGCCGGCAAGGTCACGGTCGCTTTCAACAAGCAGATCACCGGCGCCGACAAGGCCATCGCCATGCCCAAGCAGGACGAGGCGCTGACCGCCGCGGTCAACGGCGTTATCGAGGAAATGGACAAGAATGGCGAGCTGGCGGCCCTGCGCGACAAGTGGTTCAAAGAGTAACGTTCTGCCGGTCCCTTGAGAAAAAGCCCCTGAAACGGCCTGCGCCGGATTTCAGGGGCTTTTGTCGCCGCGCTTGAGAAATCTAATTCGTCTTGGTCGGCGGCTGGTCAGATTGGGCCAGCACGGACTGCTCTGGCTCGCGGTGGGATTCTGCCGCGGCTCTGAGCGCGCCTTTCTGGATCGCTTCCAGTTTTTTCAGCTCGGCGGCGTGAAAGGCGTCTTTCTGAGCCAGCAGGGTCGCGAGGCGCTTTTCATATTCCTGCTTGAGCGCGGCGATCAGTTTTTCGCCGTCGCGTGCGACGGCGTTCCGTGCCTGTTCGATTTCCGAAGCGCGCTGCGCCGTCAGCTCACGTTCGCGCTCCGCCAGCCGCCGCGCAAAGTCGGCGCGCAGCGCGGCCACGTCCTGCGTCTTTTGCTGTTCCGCGCGGGCCAGGACGCTCTTCACGTCACGCTCGGCCCGGGCGGCGGCCTGTTCCATTTCTTGGCGGTGTTTGGCGTTGAGGGCGTCCCTGGAGGTGGCGAACTCGATCTGCTGCTGCGTTTGCTGTTCCTTGAGCATTTTGTCGTACCGGAGTTCCGCCTGACGAAGCGACTGGGCGTAGGCCGTCTCGAGAAGACGGCTGGCTTCCTGCCGGCCCTGTTCGATGCCGGCCTTGGTCGCCGCGGCCTCTTTTTCCGCTTCCGCGCGCTTTTGAGTCTCGGCGGCGGCCAAAGTTGCGTCCAATAGCTCGCGGCTTTGGGCCTGCGCGACGTCGAAAGCGCGCTGCAGGGCGGAGACTTTTTCGTTCAATTCGTCGCCGTGGCTCGTTCTGAGACGGTTCAGCTCGTCGTTATACTGGGCTTCCAACTTGGAAACGGCATCGAACATTTCCTGACGGTGAGCGGTCTCCAGACGGGCTTTTTCGATCTTGAACGCGGCTTTGAGCCGAGTGTCCTGCGCTGTCAGCTTCTCGTTCAGTTCGACGTGCAACTGTTTCTCACGGCTGTCCAGACGGGCCTGAACTTCGGCCAGATCTTGGGCGGCTTTGTCTTTCTGCGAGTTCAGCTCGGCTTCCAGAGCGGCGGAGATCTCGCGTTCCTTCCGTAAGTTGGCGTTCAGCACGGCCAACGTCTCGTCGAACTGTTTTTTCAGGGCGGAGTTCTCCCGCAGGGCAGCTTCCGTTTTCTCGTGGAGTTCTTCGTCTTTCTGGCGGCTTAACTCCGAAATTTTGGCCTCGTGGGCTTCTTCAAGGCGCTTTTGCTGCTCGCCCAGCGCCACGGCGTGACGGCTCTGTTCCTGGAGGAGGGCGTTCCGTTGTCGTTCTTCCATGGTGGCGACGGTTTCCCGGATTTTCGCGTCAAGCTTCTGTTCGTTTTGCAGCGTAACTTCTTGCAGTTCTTTGGCGTGCCGATTTTTAAGCTCGGCCAGTTGCTGTTCGTATTTCAGGGCGTTTTCTTCAAGCAGGCGAGCCTGGCGAGATTTCAGGTCGATAACTTCCTGTCGGTGCTGGGACAGGGCCACGCTTTGATATTGAACGGCCTGGCGGCTTTTTTCCTCGCCGGCGCGGATTTGGGCGTTCAGTCGCTCCACTTCGTTTTTGTATGCTTCTTCGAGATGGGACTTGACCGCCGCCAAATTGTTCTCCGCCTCGGCGCGTTCTTTGCCGAAATTGGCTTCGGCGGCCGCTTTCTCTTCGGCCAACCGGTTCGATCGCGCTTCGGCGGCCTGCAGGCGAGCGGCGAGCGCGTCGATTTCGCCTTTCCGCTTTTGGAAGTCCAGCCTGTTTTCTTCGATCAGTTTGAGGTTCTTCTGCATTTCGCTCTGCCACAACGCCGTCAGCGTGTCGATGTCCCCGCGGCTCAGTTCCAGCTCTTGCCGCTGGCTGGCCTTGAGTTCCGCGAGGTTGTCGGTGAGCTGCTGGATCAGGCTTTTCTGCTGCTCCGACAGTTCGTGGCCGGTCTGGAGCCGTTTTTGGGCGTTTTCGGCCGTCTGAGCGGCGAGGTCGGCTTTTTTCCGCAACTCGACGGCGGCTGTCGTGAGGCGAAGGATCTCGTTCTGCTCGTCGGCTATTTTTTTATAGAGCGGCACGATCCGCGGATTGTCCGCGGGGCCGCCGACGCTTTTCTGACGCTCGGCGCCGATCTGGATGCCGCGCTCTTCCGCTTCGTTTACGCTTGCGGCGATGGAGGAAAGGAGCAGCAGATCCTCGGCGGCGAACGCCGGATTGGCCTGGGCGTAATCGAAGGCGGTCTTGCCGTCGACGTCGCGGTAATCGACGCGGGCTCCGTGGACGAGAAGCTCGGAAAGGACTTTCGGATTGCCGTTCGTCGAGGCGGCCAGGATCAGCGCGGTGCGCCCGCGGTCGTCGCGGGCGTTCTCGCGGGCCCCCCACTTCATGAGAACGCCGACGACGTCGGGGTGCGCGTTGTACTGCGCGGCCCACATCAGCGGCGTCAGGCCGTCGACGGGAGCGTTCGGATCGGTGCGGGCCTCGAGGTAAAGACCGACGCGTCGTGCCAGACCGCGGCGGCAGAGTTTGGCGAAGCGTTCCGGCGTCATGGGGGCGGGAACATTCTTTTGCTGCGTGCGCTCTTTGAGCGTGGCCAATTGTTCGGGAGTGTATTTTTTGCCGCTTTCTATGTAACTCCAGGCCGTCTTTTTGTTGGCGCCGGTCACGGTGGGATCGGCGCCTTCGTCAAGCAGCGTGATCAGAACTTCGTAGGCGTTGCCGGCCCGCGCGGCCAGCATGAACGGGGTGGCGCCGGAGTTATCCGCGGCGGCGAGATCGGCGCCGAGGTCGATCAGCGCCGCGGCGATCTCGGGATTGGGATTGCGCATCGCCGCGAGACTGAGCGGCGTCCAGCCGCGGGAGCCGCGTTCTTCCAGCTCGGCTCCGGCCGCGGCCAAGGCGACGATAATCTCGGGATTGTCGCTGTCCTGGGCGGCGGCGGCCAGCGCGCGCATCCTCTCTTTGTTGGCGGCGTTGACGTTGCTTCCGGCGTTGACGAGCAGCCTGATTTTGTCGGGATCGGCGGCCTTGCCTTTGGCCTGGGCGGCCATCATCAGCGGCGTGTTGCCTTTGGCGTCGGCTTTGCCGACGGAGATCCCTTCGTCTTTCAGGGCCGATGCGACCTGCAGCGCGTCGCCGTTCAGACAGAGATGCATGAACTCCTTCTGCGAAAGCGCCCACGCCGGGGGACAAAGGCAAACGGCGGCGAACGCGAAAAACGCCGGGATTTTACTTTTGAGCAGAGTCATAATTTCTGGGAAGCCTCCTCAAATTTGCCTTCAGAGAATTTTCATGTAGAATTGAAACACTCGTCCTTATCGGCAGAGGACGCGCTGCTTTTCCGCCGCAAAGGCGGCAAAACAAAAACAGACGTCCCTTTATGACGAGCGAAAACGATACCTTTAAAATTCAACTCTATAATAGTACTATACTTTGCATGAAGTTCGCAAGTTCGAAATGCATAAGGAGATCTTGAGCGATGACGACGACTGTGCGGGAAACGTTGGCCCTGGAGTCTTTCAAGGGGTTTCATGTGCTGGCGGGATTTGGCGGGCTCGACCGGGAAATTTCCACCACGACCTTTATCGAAGCCCCTGACTCGTGGAAATGGATCCGCGGCGGCGAGTGCGTGCTCACGCTGGCTTACGCTTTTCAGACGGAAGAACAGCTGCTCGCGCTCGTCCGCGAACTGATCGAACGTCAGGCCACCTGCATCGGCATCAAGACCGAACGCTACATCAAACAGGTTCCCCAGTCGGTGCTCGACCTGGCCGACCAGCATAAATTCCCCATCATCGACATTCCCATTTCCGTCCCCTTTGCCGCCATCATTCACCCGGTGCAGTCGCTGATCATTCACGACCAGGCGCGCCTGCTCAAATACTCCGAAAAAGTTCGCCACACCTTTTTCGGCCTCAGCGTGCGGGCGGCGGAGATCGAGGAAATCATGCAGGTGCTCTGCGAATTCACGCACGTGGATCTGGCCTTCATGGATCTCGCGACGGACAGAAAGTACATTTTCTCCGATTCGCCCCAACTGCCGGCGGCGTTGGATACGCTTCCGCTCAAGGACGTGCTGAATCTTTATCCCCACGAGGACGTGATGCTCAACGGCCGGCTTTTGGGACACCTCATTTTCGACGCCGACGCCGAAAAGCTCAAAGACCGCTGGTCGGAGATCCCGATCAATCAGGCCAAGGGCGCGCTGCTCCTGTACTTTCAGCGCCGCGAGGTTCGGCATCAGGTGGAATCGCGTTATCGCAACGAATTCGTGCAGGACCTGATCACCCGTAACATCCGCATGGAGCAGGAGGCTTGGAATCGAGCCAAGAGTTTCAACTGGAACCTTGAAGGTCCTCAGCGCGTGGTCATCGTCGATATCGACAATTACAAAAGCAGGCTGACCCGCGCCATCTCCAACGGACAGGGCGTGGCCGCCATCGAAAACAGCAAGTCGCGCATCTACGCGATCGCCCGGTCGTTCCTGGCGCGCCTCGACGGCGGAAAATATCCCTACGCGGAGATGAGCGACTCGATCGTCTTTATCTTTCCTTCGGGCGACGAAAACGGCGGAGGATTCTTCAACGACCTGCTGCGGCGCACTCTGGCCGATATGATGAAGGTGATCCAGACCGAAACCGGTTTTACGGTGACAGTCGGCGTAGGCGATCCGTGCAACAACGTCTTCGACTGCCCCGAAAGCTACCGACAGGCCCAGCAAGGACTCGAACTTCTGCGCCGCAGCACGGGCGGCAACGTTATCGCCTCATGGTCGGAAATGGGCGTCTATAAACTGCTGTATGGCGTGGTCGGTACTCCCGAAGGCAGCGGCTTCATGGAACGTTATCTGGGGCCGCTTCTGAACGATGAGCGGCCTGCCGGCGCCACGCTGCTGAATACGCTCCAGACGACGGTGAGCTGCAATTGGAACTTGAAAGACGCGGCCACGGCAATGAACGTTCACTATAACACGCTCAAGTACCGCTGGCGGAAGATCTGCGACATCCTCGGCATCGATCCGTCCAAAAGCGGCGACCGACTCAACGTGATGATCGCCTTGAAGCTGTACCGCATGCACAAAAAGGCGTAACGGAAACTGCCCGGCTCTGACGGCCGGGCAATGATAAAATATTGACGCAATATATTGTCTCTTGAAGACAAAATAAGCCGCAGGGGAATAAAAAAAGCCCCCTGCGGCTATTTTAATGGACATTAATTTGTTGCGCTTCGAAAAATCGCGTGAAATAGTTGAACTTGTTTCGACGCCATGAAAAAATATACTGTTTTTTTGTCTTTGCAGAACATTGATGTATATGAAAGAAATATTTATGATGTAAAAGACGTCGGCGGTGAGCGCTGAAGGAGGAGGGCCGACGCGGGGCTTTATCAAAAAAGCCCGAAAGGTTGTTCTGTTTTATTTTATGGAAATCATTTTTGAGGGGGTACGGTTTTCATGGAGTCTTTGCAGGAAGTTATGAGAATTGGCAACCAGCCTATGGTCTGGGCGCTCTGCGCCGTCACCGTCGTGGTGTCGCTGGTCCAGTCGCTGCTGTTCACCCGGCTGGCCAAACGGACGGCCCGCGAAGCGCAGATCGATCCCGAAATCACTAGGACGGCGTTCCGCGTTGGATTGATTTCGGCCATCGGCCCCGCGATCGGCGTCTTTATCGTCATGGTCGGGCTGATGGCGACGATCGGATCGCCCATGGCCTGGCTGCGTCTGTCCATCATCGGCGCGGCTCCCACCGAGCTGACGGCGGCCACTTTGGCGGCCGAAGCGGCCGGCAGCGGTCTGGGCAAGGAGAATTTTACGCTTCAGGTCATGGCCGTCACCTGGTTCGCCATGGCGCTGAACGGCTGCGGCTGGCTCCTTGTCAGCGGGCTTTTCGCTCCTTATCTGGAAAAACTCCGCGAGAAGATGGGCGGCGGCGACACGAAATGGCTTGCCGCGATCGGCGGCGCCGCTTCCCTGGGCGTCTTCGGCTATCTGTGCAGCAACGAGATCCGCCGCGGCACGGGCAACATGCTCGCCGCGCTGACCGGAGCCGTGGCGATGGTCTTCCTCGTCAAGCGCGTCGTGCCGAAGCATCCCAAGCTCAGCGAATACGCGCTCGGCATCGCCATGCTCTTCGGCATGGCCTGCGCCGTGATCCACGACGTCGTGATGATGTAACCGGGACGGATGAAGGAGGTCTTTTCTATGGATCTGAACGCTCAGTGGAAAAAAGGTTGTATCCGTATCGGCACGCCGACGAACCTTCTCGCCGCGGCGATGAGCTTTTTGCCCGTTCTGTGGCTGTGCAGCGCCTATAACTGCTGGCCGAGCCTCGACGTGGTCCTGAAGGCGTGGGGGCTGGTGGCCGCTTCGTTCGGCGCGTTCTATTTCGTCGAGCCGATTTCCTACTACTCGGTGATCGGGCTTTCCGGCTCTTATCTTGTGTTCCTTTCCGGCAACATCGGCAACATGCGCGTGCCCTGCGCCGCTCAGGCTCTTGACGCGACGCACACCGAAGCCGGCACGCTCCAGGCCGAAGTGGTCTCGACGCTGGGCATCTGCGGCTCGATCGTCACCAATCTGATCGCCGTCCTTCTGGCCGCGTTCATCGGCGCGTCCGTCGTCGCCGTGCTGCCCAAGGTCGTCTCCGACGCTTTCGTCAAGTACGCGGCCGGCGCCATTTTCGGCGGCACTTTCGGCAACTTCGCGATCAAATATCCCAAGATCGCCGTTTTCGGCCTCGCCATTCCTCTGGCGCTGATCTACTTCGCCAAAACCCCGGCCTACGTCACGATCCCCGCGGCGGTCTTCGGCTGCATCGCCATTGCCCGCGCGTTCTACGTGATGGAGAAGAAGGCCTAGGCTGTTTGGGAACGTTCAAATAAGCGCTGGGCAAAAGCCGAATCTCTGTCTCGAAGGAAAATGGGGCGGCGGGGCGCTGTCGCCCTATTTTTTTATGACGCACCATGCGAACTGAAAGGAGTTCTTTGCCATGTGGGAAAAGTGCAAATCGCTTCAGAACGATCTTGTGGCGCTGAGGCGCCGGTTCCATCAGATCCCCGAACTGGGGGAAGATCTTCCCGAAACTCAGGCTCTGCTGTGCGCGGAACTTGACAAGATGGGGATCCCTTATAAGAAGAACACGCTCGATTCCGGCGTCGTCGCCCTAATCGAAGGCGGCAAGCCCGGCAAAGTGATCGCCCTGCGCGCCGATATGGACGGTCTGCCCATCACGGAGGCGACGGGGCTGCCCTTCGCTTCCAGGCACGAGGGACGGATGCATGCCTGCGGCCACGACACGCACATGACGATGCTTCTAGGCGCCGCCAAGGTGCTGAACGAGAACAAAGCCGGCCTGAAGGGGACAGTCAAGCTGATTTTCCAGACGGCCGAAGAGACCTGCACCGGCTCCCAGATCATGCTCAAGGAAGGCGTGATGGAGAATCCCCACGTCGACGCCGTGTTCGGCATGCACATCGGCACCATCATCGACCCCAACATCCCCGCGGGGACGGTGATCGTAACGCCCGGCTGCTGCATGGCGTCGTACGATCATTTCGTACTGCGCGTAACGGGCAAGGGCTGTCACGGATCGACGCCCGAAAAGGGCGTCGATCCGATCGTCGTCGCGTCCAACATCGTGCTGGCACTGGAAGAGATCGTCGCCCGCGAGGTGCCCTCCACCAAAGCGGCGGTCGTCACCATCGGCCGAATCCACGGCGGCATCGCCTACAACGCCATCCCCGGCGAAGTGGAGATCGAGGGGACGACGCGCGCGCTCGAAGAAGAGGTGCGTCAGTACCTTGGCAAACGCATCGGCGAGATCGCCGCAGGCATCGCCAGATCCTACCGCGCCGAGTGCAAATACGAGATGATCTGGGGCGCGGCGCCGGTGGTGAACGACGACGAGATGGCCAGATTGGCGGCCGGCGCCGCGGTCAAGGTGCTGGGCGAGGACGGCGTGATCACTTCCGTTCCCGCGCCGAACATGGGCGGCGAGGATTTTGCCTTCTATCTCAGGGAACGTCCCGGCGCTTTCATGTTCCTGTCCTCGTCGAACCGCGAAAAGCACACCGACGGCCCCCATCACAACCCCCGCTTCGACGTCGACGAGGACGTGTTCTGGAAAGGTTCGGCGGTCTTCGTCTCCATCGTCGAAGATTATCTCGGCAGATAAAACGGCCGCCTCACGATGGCACGCGAGGGCCTGTACTACACGTTGCTCTATGTCGGCGTCCTGATCGTTTTTTATTATCTCTTCATCCTGGTCCCGGGAAAGAAACGAAAGCGCGAGCACGATGAGATGCAGCGGCGCGTGAAGACCGGCGACCGCGTCGTGACCATCGGCGGCGTGAAGGGGACGGTGGTCGGGGCCGATAAGGAAACGCTGATCATTGAAACGGGCGGCAGCCGCATCGAAATCCTCCGCGGCGCCGTGCAGATGACCTGCCGATAATTCCGGCGTCACGAAAAAGGCGCGCCGAAAAAAAACTGAAGGGCGTAAACGCGCGGGAGCGACGACGGCTGATTCGCGGATGAAAACTTCCGCGCGGACGTTTCGTGACGTGTGACGATTTCGTTCCGCGCCGGCGCACTGCCCTGCGCCGGCGCGGACAACATGAGGGAGCTCGCGAGGAGGCGCGAGCTCCCTTTTTTTGTAAAACGAAAACCACCGGCAATGCCGGTGGTTCCAAAAGGCTTTAGCTATGGAGAAAAAGGACTCCTCCTTTGG
>PPYE01106338.1_pt1 | contig 47415 bp, 42 predicted proteins | sample 1559881 | NCBI WGS metagenome assembly PPYE01 (sample SAMN08240022, study PRJNA423297) | Human gut metagenome, whole genome shotgun sequencing project.
CGCCGGCGCACAAATTCCACACTTGCAGCCTGAGAAGTATTTTCTTCGCCGCACATGTCGCCGAAGAAAATGATCGGACCTTCTTTGCGCCTGCGGGCGCAAACTCTACGAGGTTCTTTGACAAACCGAAAAACTGCACGCCCAAACGGGCGTGCAGTTTTTCGCGTTTATTTCGTTTCCTGGTCGGCGTTCATGCTCAGATAGGCGTTGATGAAGCCGTCGATGTCACCGTCCATGACGGCCTGAATGTTGCCGTTTTCAAAGCCGGTGCGGTGGTCCTTGGCCAGCGTGTACGGCATGAACACGTACGAGCGGATCTGGCTGCCCCATTCGATCTTGAGCTGGACGCCCTTGATGTCGGAGATCTTCTCCAGGTGCTCGCGCTCCTTGATCTCGGCCAGACGCGCACGGAGCATGTTCTTGCAGTTTTCGAGGTTCTGGAAGTGGCTGCGCTCGACCTGACTGGACACGACGATGCCGGTCGGGATGTGCGTCAGACGCACAGCGGACGAGGTCTTGTTGACCTTCTGACCGCCCGCGCCGGACGAGCGGTACACGTCCATCTTGATGTCCTCGTCGCGCAGCTCGATCTCGCTGTCCTCGGTGATCTCGGGCATGACCTCCACGGCGGCAAACGACGTGTGGCGGCGGCCGGAGGCGTCAAATGGGCTGATGCGCACGAGACGGTGGATGCCGTTCTCGCTCTTGAGGAAGCCGTAGGCGTTCTCGCCCTCGATCATGATGGTCGCGCTCTTGATGCCGGCCTCATCGCCGTCAAGATAGTCCATGAGCTTGACGGTGTAGCCGTGGCGCTCGGCCCACATGTTGTACATACGGTAGAGCATGCTCGTCCAGTCCTGCGCCTCGGTGCCGCCTGCGCCGGCGTGGAAGGTGAGGATGGCGTTGTTCGCGTCATACTCGCCGGTCAGCAGCGTTTCGAGCCGCATGGATTCGAGCGTCTCCTCAAAGGACTGGAACTCGCTCTCGAGGTCGGGCAGCATCGAGTCGTCGTCCTCCTCGACGGCCATCTCGCACATGGTCAGCATATCCTCCCATGCGCCGGTGAGCTTGGCGTAGCGCTCGAGCTTGTGCTTGAGCGTCTTGATGCGCTTTTGCACGCGCTGGCTGTTTTCGGTGTCATTCCAGAAACCGTCCTGCGCGCTCTCCTCCTCGAGCTTTTCGACCTCGTTGCGCGCCTCGTCAAGATGCAGCGCGCCGCCCAGATCGTCCAGCGCCGGACGGAGGTTGTTGAGTTTGTTCTTGTATTCCTCAAATGCAATGGATGCCATAGGTTGAATCCTGCCTTTTTTCAGTCTAACTTACTTATTATAATCAAAAAACACGCGCTTGTAAAGAAAAACCGCGCTTATTCCGTCTCGGCCTTCGGCTGGATGGACTCGTCGTTGACGATCCAGTTTTGCACGTCGATGATCTCGATGCCGTCGTCGCCGATGCGGTTGACGACGCGCGTGATGCCGGAGTTGATGATCATGCGCCGGCACATGGCGCACGAGGTCGTGTCGTGCAGAAGCTCGCCGTCGGCGGCGCTGCGCCCGACGAGGTAGAGCGTGCCGCCGATCATGTCGCGCCGCGCGGCGGAGATGATGGCGTTGGCCTCGGCGTGGACGCTGCGGCAGAGCTCATAGCGCTGACCGCTCGGAATATTGAGCTGCTCGCGGTTGCAGTAGCCGAGCTGCGAGCAGTTGACGCGGCCGCGCGGCGCGCCGTTGTAGCCGGTGGAGAGGATCTCGTCGTTCTTGACGATGATCGCGCCGTATTTGCGCCGCAGGCAGGTCGAGCGGTCGAGCACCGCATCGGCAATGTTGAGATAGTATTTGTCCTTGCTCATGCGCTGATCCATGTTGGACGCGCCTCCTTCGCATAATTTCCTAACGTATATCATATCGGAAATGCTCCGCCGCGTCAAGGGCCGCACTGGTATTCTGTGCGCGTGTGTGCTATACTGACCGGCGGGTGACGCTTATGAAAGAAAACTATCAAAAACAGCTCGACGCGCTGCTCTCCGCCCTTCCGCCGGAGGAAAAGCCGCGCCTGCTGCTGCAGAGCTGCTGCGGCCCGTGCAGCAGCTACGTGCTGGAATACCTCACGCGGTATTTTCGCGTGACCGTGCTGTATTACAATCCGAACATCCAGCCGCGCGCGGAATACGACCGCCGCCTCTACTGGCAGCAGGAGCTCATCCGCTGCCTCCCGACGCCGGAGCCGGTGGCGCTGCTCGCGTGTGATTATGACGGGCAGCGCTACATCGACGCCGTCCGCGGCCTCGAGCGTGAGCCGGAGGGCGGTGCGCGCTGCACGGTATGCTTCCGTCTGCGTCTCGAGGAGACGGCGCGGCAGGCACGGGCGCACGGGTTTGACTATTTCGGCACGACGCTCACCGTTTCACCGCACAAGGACGCGCAGCGCCTCAACACCATCGGCGCGGAGCTTGCACAGCAATACGGCGTGCGCTGGCTGCCGTCGGACTTCAAAAAGCGCGAGGGCTACAAGCGCAGCATTGAGCTGTCCCGCCAATATGGGCTCTACCGGCAGGAATATTGCGGCTGCCTGTACAGCAAACCGGTTGACAACAGCCGGACGGAGGAGTAGAATAACCGCCGTCACAATTTCAACAGGCGCAGGTGCCATACCCCTGCGCGCACAATGTGTGCAACGAAAAAAATGGGAGGAATTGAATTATGCACATCACCACGAGAAAACTGGCCGCTGCGGCGGTCACGGGCGCGGCTTATGCCGCATTGACGATGCTTTTGGCGCCGATCAGCTACGGAGCGATCCAGTGCCGGGTCTCGGAGGTGCTGTGCATTTTGCCGTTTTTTATCCCCTGCACGGCATGGGGGCTGTTCGCCGGCTGCGCGATCGCGAATCTGCTGAGCGCGGCGGGCATTTTTGACGTTGTTTTCGGCTCGCTGGCGACGCTGCTGGCGGCGCTGTGCACGGCGTGGCTCGGCCGCGGGCGCGGCGCGCAGTCGTGGCTGCGGTGCGTCCTTGCGGCGCTCATGCCGGTCGTGTTCAATTTTGTGTTTGTCGGCGCGGTGCTCACGTGGTCGCTCACGGACGCCGTGTTCCCGCACCTGAATGCATCGTTCTGGGTCTTCGGCGGCCAGGTCGCGCTCGGCGAGGTCGCCGTGCTCGGCATTCTGGGCCTGCCGCTCATGCGCCTGCTGCCGCGCAACCCGAAGTTCCGGGAGATCATTTGCAGCTATCAAAAGGAGTGACGGAGCATGACCCGCTCAAGCGGTATCCTGCTGCCGGTGTCGGCTCTGCCGGGGCCGTGCGGCATCGGCGATCTGGGCACAGCCGCCCGGGAATTTATCGATTTTCTCGCTGCCGCCGGGCAGCGCTACTGGCAGATCCTGCCCCTCAACCCGCCGGACGGCGCGCACTCGCCGTACCTGTCGGCGTCGACCTTTGCCGGCAGCACCGATCTGCTATCGCCGGAGTCGTTCATGGCGCGCGGCGCGCTCACGCTCGACGAGGTGCGCTCCGTTGACTGGGGCGGCGATCCGATGCGCGTGGACTACGGCCGCGTGCACGCGGGCAAGACCGCGCTCTGGGCCGCGGCATTTGCGCGCGAACAGGCAGCCGTCACGCCCGCGCTGCGCGCCGCGCTCGCAGCGGAGCCGTGGCTCATGGATTACTGCCTGTATATGGCCATCAAGGAGGCGCAGGGCGGCGCGCCGTGGTATGCCTGGCCGCAGCTCCTGCGCGACCGTGACCCCGCCGCACTCGCTGAGGCGGCCGCGCAGCTCGACGCGCGCGTGCTGCTGCACGCGTATCTGCAGACGGAGTTTACCCGCCAGTGGGATGCGGTGCGCGCCTATGCGCACGCGCACGGTGTGCGCATCATCGGCGACCTGCCCATGTACGTCGCCGCCGACAGCGCGGACGTCTGGGCGAAGCCGGGGCAGTTCTGCCTCGACCCGGACGGACAGCCGAGCGCCGTTGCCGGTGTCCCGCCGGACTATTTCTGTGCTGACGGTCAGCTCTGGGGCAACCCGCTCTATGCGTGGGACGTCATGAAGGCGGACGGCTTCCGGTGGTGGAAAGACCGCGTTCGCGGTGCAGCAAAGCGGTATGATGTGGTGCGCATTGACCATTTTCGCGCTATTTCGAGCTATTGGGTGGTGCCGAGGGGTGAGCTGACCGCGCGCGGCGGACACTGGGCGCCAGGCCCCGGCCCGGCGCTGCTGCAGGCGCTGCATGCGGCGGCGCCCGAGCTCGAGCTGATCGCGGAGGATCTCGGCGTGATCGACGACGACGTGCGCCGGCTCGTCGCGCGCTCCGGCTGTCCGGGCATGCGCGTACTGCTCTTCGGCTTTGACCCCGGCGGCACGTCCGAGCACCGGCCGGATCGCGTGCGCGCGCACAGCGTCTGCTATGTCGGCACGCATGACAACGCGCCTGCCGCTGCGTGGGCGGCGCTCGGCGGTGCGGACGCCGACTATGCCATGCGCTGCCTCGGCGTGTACGATGTGGCGCGTCTGCCCGAGGCGCTGCTGCGCGCCGGTATGGGTTCGCGCGCGGAGCTGTTTGTCGCACAGATGCAGGACGTGCTCGGCCTCGGCGCGGAGAGCCGCATGAACACCCCCGGCACGGCCGGCGGCAACTGGGTCTGGCGGCTGCTGCCCGGTCAGGCGGACGCACAGACGGCTGCGCGCCTGCTTGCACGCACACAGGCGGCCTGCCGCGCCTGACAGAAAAGAAACCGAAAAGCAGCGGACACCGATTTTCGTTCGGTGTCCGCTGCTTTTTTCCTGTCGGAAAACCAGGCGGTTTTCCGACAAAAGGCCTGCAGTCTGCTGCGCGCATAATTTGTGCGCTGCCGGCGCACAAATTCCACACTTGCAGCCTGAGAAGTATTTTCCCCGACGCACATGTCGCCGGAGAAAATGATCGGACTTTCTTTCGCCGCTGCGGCGGCGAAACTCTGCGAGGCTTTTTGACCCGCTGCTTTTTTTCCTGCACGTCAGACAACGACGGCGCGTACCTGCTCAATGAGCGTGGTGTAAAACATCTCATAGCCTGCCTCGGACAGGTGGATGCCGTCCTCGGCATTGCTCGCGCGCGGATCGACCCCGTCGAGAAAACGATCGCGCGGGTCCACGCACGGCACGTCCAGCTCGGCGGCGATGGTGCACACGAGACCGGAATAGCGCTCCTGCGTGCGGTAGATGCGCCGCACGTCGCCCAGCCACTGCATGACGCCGGCGGCGCTCGCGCCGTTGTGGTCGATGCAGGCGAGGTATTTCACCTCGTCGATCGGCGGCAGGGTCGTGAAGATGGGGCGCACGCCCGCCTCGCGCAGCATCTGCACGATGGCTGTGAGGTTCGCGCGAAATTCGTCCGCCAGCACCACGGGATCATGGTGCTGCTCGGGGTGGGCGGCCACGTCTGCCCAGTCGTAGTTGCAGTCGTTGCCGCCATACTCGATGAGCGCCCAGTCATAGCGGTGGCCGCGCGCGAGGTCGCGCTGTACGAGCGCGACGCCCTTGCGCGAGGTCGCGCCGAAGACGGATTTGTTCGTTACCTCGGCGTCTACACCGGCAAGCGGAGCCTCAAACAGATCGGTGTGAAAATGATACCGGAGCTGCTCGTCCGGCAGTGTGCCCTTCATCAGTGAGTCGCCGTATACGGCGATACGCAGCTTTTGTTCCATTGTGAGGTCCTCCTGCAGGTGGTGTTTTCACTATGATACCGACAGACACTTAAAAATCCATTAGAAAAGTGTAAAGAAAGCGAAAACGCGGCGGATGCCGCGTTTTCGCTTTCATTCGATCGGTTATTTCCACAGCGCGGGGGGATACGTTCCGTCAGCGTGCAGGGCACGCAGCGCCGCAACGACGCCGGGCTTGTCGTCCTGATATGTCAGGCCGAACCAGTGCTCGTCCGTCTGCAGTACGCGCGTGCGCACGCGGCTTTGCGCCGTGAGCGCGTCCATCATCACGGGCAGCAGACACTCGCGCTTTTCATCGCCGGGGGCGAGCGTGTGCACAAAGTCGTCAAAATACTGCGCCATCACGTCCAGCATCTGCGGATGATAGCCCCACAGGTTCATGCTCACGAGCGCTTCGGGGTCGAGCACGATGCCCTCGCCCTCACCGGACATGTCGCGGATCAGACCGTCGGGGCAGAGCCGGATCTTGTACGTCTCCTGCACCTTGCGCAGCAGGCCGTCCTGCGTCGCGCACACGCCGCGCGTGACCGTGCCGAAGGGGCTGACGGTGTTTTTCAGCCGATAGCCGACCATGGCGGCGTCCTGCGCGCTGCCGAGCTGCGGCAGCGCGGCGGCGATGGCGTCGAGCGCGCCGCGGCCGTAAAAATCATCGGCGTTGATGACGGCAAAGGGCGTGCGGATCACATCGCGCGCGCACAGCACGGCATGCACCGTGCCGAGCGGCTTTTTGCGCTGCGCCAGCTCCGGGCGCGCCGCGGTGAAGCGGTCGGGCGTCTGGAATGCGTAGTCGATCCGGATGCCGGTGCGCTGCTCGATGCGGTCGCCGAAGAGCGCGCGCACATCCTCCAGCATCGACGGCTTGATGATGAGCACGATGCGGTCGAAGCCGGCGCGCAGCGCGTCATAGATCGCGTACTCCATGAGTATCTCGCCGTCGGGGCCGAGACGCTCGATCTGCTTGACGCCGCCATAGCGCGAGCCGAGGCCGGCCGCCATTACTACCAGGGTCATATCCATATACGGTGAACCTTTCTGTCTGTTATAAAGATCGTAACATACAACATAGCACAAATGAAGTGAAACTGTCAATCTTTGTGTGCTGTCAAAATGCGCCTCTGGAAGAGCAAACCATTGCAAAAGCAGGATAAGTGCGGTAAAATCGCTTCGACCTGTGAGACCTGAAGGATCTTCGGTGTGACATTTTCCGAAAAGGAGGACGGGCGCGTACGCGGCGCGTCCGGAGAGATGATGAAGCGAATCTTGTCTTTTTTTCTGACTGTGGCTCTGTCGGCGGCGCTGCTGGCACCGGCTGCGTCGGCGGCGAATGAGGCTGCGGCGAGCAAGGATACCGACTGGCTGTACATCACGATCGACCCCGGTCACGGCGGCGACGGCGCGGGCGGATATGACCCCGGTGCGATCAACAGCACCTACGGCTATCAGGAGGCGGACCGCGTGCTCAGGATCGGCCTCTATCTCAAGCAGGAGCTCGAGAGCTACCGCCATGTCCATGTGGACATGACGCGCGAGGACGCCAGGGGCACGAGCGCCACGGCACCGCTGAGCAAGGTGCAGGGACGTGTGGATTTCGCGCAGCAGAAGGGCTCGGACCTGCTCGTGAGCCTGCACCTGAACGGTGCCGCCACGCAGTCTGCGCACGGCGCGCTGATCCTTGCGAGCAACGGCAACTATGACGCCAAGTGCGCGGACATCGTCGACGGTGTCGGCACGAACATCCTCATGCAGCTCAGCCGGCTCGGTCTCGACACGAGCCGCGGCCTTGTCAAGAGGAACTCTGGAGACGGTACGACCTATCCCAACGGCAAGCTCGCCGATTATTACGGCATCGTCCGCTACGGTCAGCTTGCGCACATCCCCTCGCTGATCATTGAGCACTGCTTCATCAGCAGCGACAGCGACAGCGCGCAGTTCCTCTCGAGCGAGGCAAAGCTGCAGGCGATGGCGCAGGCGGATGCGCGCGGCATCGCGGCGTATTACGGCCTTGAGAAGAAGGCGGAGGGCGAGACCGACCCCGAGCCGGCCTTCCGCGACTGCCGCAAGCACTGGGCACGGGAATACGTTGACACCGCCGCAGCCGCCGGCTGGGTGGCCGGCGTCGGCGACGGGCTCTTCGCCCCGGACGACGCACTCACGCGCGGTATGTTCGTGACCATGCTGGCGAGGCTTGCCGGCGTGAACGAGGCGGACTATTCCGGCAGCCGGTTTTCGGACGTCGCGGCGAGCGCGTGGTATGCGCCCGGCGTATCCTGGGCAGCATCGGAAGGGATCGTCTCCGGCGTGGGCGACGGGAAGTTTGAACCGAACCGCAACATCACCCGTCAGGAGATGGCGGTGATCATGGCGGGCTACCTCGCATGGAAGGGCATCGACACGACGCCGGGCACCGAGGCCTCCGCCTACAACATCGCAGACCTGGACGACATTGCCCCGTGGGCGCTCGAGAGCGTCTGCTTCTGCTATGAGAAGGGCCTGCTGTCCGGCCGCGGCACGAGCTTCGCGCCGCTGGCCAACGCCACGCGTGCCGAGGCGTGCGTCGTGCTGTGCGGGCTCCATGACTTTCTTACCGCGTCCGGCGGTTGACTTCCTGCGCTTTCGGGGTATAATAAGGTCAACATACTGTCGAAACGGAGGAATCCACCACTATGAGTGACAATCACACCCACACGGAAACACCCGAAAACTGCACCCACGACTGCTCGACCTGCGGAGAGGCCTGTGCCCAGCACGAGCCGGAATCCCTGCAGCAGCCGCTGCGCCCCGGTTCCCGCGTCGATAAGGTCATCGCGGTCGTGTCCGGCAAGGGCGGCGTCGGCAAGAGCCTCGTGACGAGCCTGCTCGCCTGCGAGATGCAGCGCCGCGGCCATCAGGCTGCCGTGCTCGATGCCGATATTACCGGCCCCTCGATCCCGCAGGCGTTCGGCGTCCACGGCAGCGCCATGGGCGGCGAGGATTTCCTGTATGCCAACCGCACCCGCACCGGCATCGAGATCATGTCCATCAACCTCCTGCTCCCGAACGAGACCGACCCCGTCGTCTGGCGCGGCCCGGTCATCGCGGGCGCCGTGACCCAGTTCTGGACCGACGTGCAGTGGGACAACGTGAACTATATGTTCGTCGATATGCCTCCCGGAACGGGCGACGTGCCGCTGACGGTGTTCCAGTCCCTGCCTGTGGCGGGCGTGGTCGTCGTCACGTCTCCGCAGGAGCTTGTCGGCATGATCGTCGACAAGGCCGTCAACATGGCCGACATGATGCACGTGCCCGTGCTCGGCATCGTTGAGAACATGGCCTACTACACTTGCCCGGACTGCGGCAAGCAGCATGCCATCTTCGGCGAGAGCCACATCGAGGCCATTGCTGCCAAGCACGGCATCCCCAACACGGCCAAGCTGCCCATCGACCCCGCCATCGCGGCGGCGTGCGATGCCGGCCGCATCGAGGACGTGCAGGGCGATTGGCTCAGCAGCCTCGCCGACGCCATCGAGGGCAAGTAATTCCCGTAAGAACAGAAAAACCGCTCTGCGAAATGCAGAGCGGTTTTTCTGTGCAGCCCCAAAGCCTCGCAGAGTTTCGCCAATGGCGCGGCGAAAGAGAGTCCAATCATTTTCTCCGGCGACATGTGCGTCGGAGAAAATACTGCTCAGGCTGCAAGTGTGGAATTTGTGCGCCGCCGGCGCACAAATTATGCGCGCAGCAGACTGCAGGCCTTTTGTCGGAAAACCCGGAGGTTTTCCGACAAACTCAAAAACCGCTCTGCGAAAGCAGAGCGGTTTTTGCTGCGTTTTACCATTTGTTGATGACCTTCTCGGCAAAGCCGGGGAGGTCTTTTACGTCCAGCACCGTGCCGTCGTCGAGCACGGCGCGGCCGTTGAAGACACCGAACACCTGATGCTGGTCGGACTTGATGAGCCCCACGTCCGAGCAGCTCGCGCGGTCGAGCACGGGGGTGTAGTCCATCTCGAAGCGGCCGTCGTCGCTCGTGAAGGTCCACGGCTGCATATAGTCCGGCGTGCGTCTGCCGCCGTCGCCGGGGATGTGGAAGGTCACCTGGCTGAGCTTGTGCGCGCGGCCCTTGTAAAAGAGCATATTCTCGCTCGCGGCGCTCGTGTTGCCGAAGCCGTAGCCGATGTTGAAGCCGAACGGCTCCCCGTCCACGAGACCGGAGGCGCTGCCCCAGTACCACGTGTTTTTGTACGTCCACACGCCGCGCCCCCAGTCGAGCACGGCGAAGCTGTCCGCCGGGTCGAAGGTGTAGGTGCGGTTGTAGTAGCCGTAGGTCACCGTGCCCTCGGCGCGCATGCAGTTGATCTTCTGGTTGAAGTAGAAGTGCTTGTCCTTGTCAAAGGGCGTGGCGATGACCATGGACTCGGGCGGGATATCCGAGAGCGTCACCTTCGCGTACAGCGATCCCTCGGGGCCGAAGTTTTTCATCTGCGCGATGAGCACGCGCTTGTCGCCCTCGTTTTTGAGCAGGATGCTGTAGTGCTTGCCGGAGCTGCTCACATCGCCGGTCTCGCTGCTCTCTGGCAGGCCGACGCGGCCGTTGGTGAAGGCCTTCATCGGGCTTTTCGTGATCTGCCAGCCCTCGTCGAGGTTGATGAGGGAGATGGAGTCGAGCCCCATGTAGCTGTTATCCGCGATGGTCAGGGCGAGGGCAAAGTGCCCGTTGTTGACGCAGTAGTAGTCCCACTCCTTGATGCGCATTTTGCCGGCCTTGATGTCGCTGCGGCGATAGATGGGCAGCAGGGTCTTGGCGTAGCCGGGTTCTGTCAGGTTTCCGCTCGCGTCGAGCAGGGGGCGGCGCTCGGTGATCTCGTGCTGATTCATGCTTCGCGCTCCTTTTTGATCTGCCGGATGTCCCGACCCGCGAACGGGAGCGTCTGATATTCGCCCGCGATGCGCGACAGGATCTGCGGCGTGTATTTTTTCTGCAGCTCCTCGTTGGAGCAGTTGGTGCTGATGATGGTGGCCTTTTTGCGCGTCAGGCGCGTGTTGATGAGCGTGTAGAGGGCGCTCGTGGAATAGGCCGTGATCATTTCCGTGCCGAGATCGTCGAGGATCATCAGGTCGCAGCCAAGATACTGCTCCACACGCTGCGCGGCGGCCTCGCCGTCTGCGCTGCTGCGCTGGAACTTCGCGCACTCGAACGCATCGAGCGCGCTCGCTGCCGTCTCGTAGGCGACGGCGTAGCCCGCGCCCGCGACGACGCGCGCGATGCATGCCGACAGATACGTCTTGCCCAGCCCCGTGCCGCCCTGCAGAAGCAGGTTCATCGTGCCGGGGTGAAACGTCTGCGCGAACGTGCGGCAGACCTGAAACACGCGCTCCATCTTCGGGCGCGCGCTCTCGTCGTAGAGCGTGAGGTCAAAGTGCTCGAACGACTCGTCGCCGCTTTGCAGCAGGCGGCTGAGGTCGCGCGTGAGCTCGGCGTTGTAGCGCCGCAGCAGACAGTGGCAGGGCTGAGCGTGGATATAGCCCGTGTCGCGGCAGTCGGGGCAGGTGTAGATGTCGTCGGTGTAGTCCACCGGCAGGTGATAGCTTGTCAGCAGCTCGGCGCGCTGTGCCTGCGTGTCAAGATTCGCGCGCTCGAGCGCGCGCAGCTCGTCCGTCGGGTCGCTGCCGTGGCGCATCGTCAGACCGACGAGCGTGATCATCTGCTGCTGCAGCGTCTGGTCGAGTGCACGCAGACCGGGCACGCGGCGATAGGCGTCGTCCACGCGGCGGCGGTGCTCGCGCTCATTTTCCGCGCGCTGCTGCGCGATCTGCTCGCGGGCGCGCGCCAGATAGATCCCATTGCGGGCCATGCCGGTCCCTCCTTAGGTGTTGGTCTGCTCCATCTTGCGGAGCATCTGTTCCACGCGATCGAGATCATCGCGGTCGGCTGCGGGCGCGGCGGCAGCCGCGCGGTGCTTGCCCGCTGCGCGCGGGTCGCCGGTCTCAATCTCCTCGGGCGTGTGCAGCCCTTTTTCGTGCCAGCTCATGAGGATGCGGTTGAGATAGGGCCACTTGCGCGCGCCGGTCGCCACGACCGTGCGGTCATACGCCTCGGCGATCGCCTCGCAGCCAAAGCCCATGTCCAGCCAGCTCGTGATGTAGCCGCGCTCGGTGCGGCTCGGCGCCCGGTCGCAGATCTGCAGCACCTGCAGCACCTGCTGCGCAAGGTTGCGCCGCGCCTGACGCCGCTGCAAGAATTCCTCCGCCTGCGCCGTCGTGTGGATCTCCTGATCGGCCCACGCGTAGGCCTCCTTTTCGATCCGGCGCATCGTCGGCGTGCCGGCGTGACCGCGCTCGGCGCGGTATTCCTGAAAGACGTAGTGGATCAGCTCCATGAGCACGTCGGCCGGGAGACCGAGATAGTCGCGCAGCCCGAGCAGCATGTTCATTTCGGGCGTCGTGAGCTTGCGGCCGTAGAGCTGCTCGGCCTCGCGGCGCACGGTCTGCATGGGCCCGTCGCTGAGCATCCGGGTGGAGATGTCCTCCGCCGTGTACTGCGGCAGCTCGGCTGCGGGCACGAGCTTCGGCTCGGCGGCGCCCGGCCGGTCGTCCGCGGGCGCGGTGCGGCGCTGCGCCGGGGCGGGCTGTTCTTTTCCGGCGGCGGAGACGAGCCCGAGCGCGCACAGGCGCTCCATCGTCTGGCGCAGTTCGCGCTCGGTCAGGCCGATGCGCTCGGCGGGGAAGGGCTTTCCCCCGGCGCGCAGCAGCGCGAGATATACCAGGGCGCAGCGCCCGTCCTTTTCCTGCAGCAGCTTGTCCGCTTCCTCGATCGGCAGCGACAGGCAAACCGGCCGCGACAGCGTAAATTCGGCTTGATCCATGCGATTACCCCTCGGGTCGATAGAAATTCATGATAGATTCACATTATAGCATGAAAATTGACTTGTAGCAAGAGCAGCGCCTGTGTTATAATGCGATATGTATGACTATAACTAGGAGTGGGTCTATGCTGGAATTGCTGGCACCTGCGGGCAACCTCGATGCCGTCATCGCGGCGGTGCAAAACGGGGCGGACGCGGTGTATATGGGCTTTGGCGACGGGTTCAACGCGCGCCGGAGCGCGGATAATTTCACACGGGAGTCGTTTGCAAAAGCGGTGCGCTACTGCCATATCCGCGGCTGCAAGGTCTACGTCACGCTCAACACCCTCGTGGGCGACCGCGAGATGGAGGCCGCCGCCGCGCTCGCGCAGCAGGCGTCGGATGCCGGAGCGGACGCGATCCTCGTGCAGGATCTGGGGCTTGCGCGCGTGCTGCGCGATGCTCTGCCGGATATCCCGCTGCACGCGAGCACGCAGATGAGCATCCACAACCTCGCCGGAGTCGAGGCTGCGGCCGAGATGGGCATCACCCGCGCCGTGCTCTCGCGCGAGCTCTCGCTCGAGCAGATCCGCTTCATCTCGCAGCACGCGAGCATTGAGACCGAGGTCTTTGTGCACGGTGCGCTGTGCTTCTGCTATTCCGGTCAGTGCTATATGAGCGCGCTCATCGGCCGCCGCAGCGGCAACCGCGGCGCGTGTGCGCAGCCGTGCCGCATGCAGTACAGCATGGGCGGCCGCATGGACGAGTACCCGCTGAGCCTGCGCGACAACTGCCTGGCGGATTATCTGCAGCAGCTCGATGAGGCCGGCGTCGCCTGCGTGAAGATCGAGGGGCGCATGAAGCGGCCGGAGTATGTCGCCGTGGTCACGGATGTGTACGCCAAGTGCATCCATGAGCATCGCGTGCCCACGCCGGAGGAAAATGACCGTCTTGCGCTGGCGTTTTCGCGTCAGGGCTTCACGCAGGGCTACCTGCTCGGCGAGAAGGGGCCGGATATGCTCGGCACCCGCGCGGCCGAGCCCGACCGTGAGGCCGAAAAGATGTTCACTGCCGCGCGCAAGGCATATGCCGACGGCGAGCGCCGCCGCGTGCCCGTGAAGTTTTACGCCAAGGTGCGCGCGGGCGAGCCGGTCATGGCCGCCGTCGCGGATGAGGACGGGCACCGCGCCGTGCTCACAGGGCCTGTGCCCGAGCCTGCGCAGCGCGCGCCGCTGACCGGGCAGAGCCTTGCCGATCAATTTGCCAAAACGGGCGGAACGCCCTATTATTCCACCGGCACGGAAAGCCGCATCGACCCCGGGCTGTACCTTCCGGCGGCCGCCGTCAACGACCTGCGCCGCCGGCTCATCACCGGCCTGAAGGACGAGCGAGCGGCGCTGCCCGAGCGGCGCAGCCTGCCGCTGCCGCTGCGGCCGGAGGGCAAGCGCTATTATGCCGACCCCGTGCTCATCGTGCAGGTGCATCAGGCCGAGCAGCTCACGCCGGAGCTCGCGCAGCTGTGCCCGGCGTATGTGTATGTGCCGGTCGAAATTCTTGACACGGATTTTCCGCGCGTCGCCCCGTTTCTGGAGCAGGGGGCGCAGGTCGTGGCGGTGCTGCCGCGCGTCATTACGGACGATCAGGCGGAGGATATGCACGCAATGCTCTTCCGCGCCGCCGAAAACGGCGTGCGTGAGGCGCTCGTCGGCAACATGGGGCACATCTTCTTTGCCCGCCGCGCGGGCATGCGTGTGCGCGGCGACTTCGGGCTCAACGTCTTCAACTCCTTCACCGAGGGGGTCTTGCAGCAGGCCGGGCTCGTGAGCGCGACGGCGTCGTTCGAGCTGCGCGTGGCTCAGATCCGCGACCTTGCCAAGGCAGTCGACACCGAGATGATCGTCTACGGCCGTCTGCCGTGCATGATCACCGAGCAGTGCATCATCCGCAACAGCGCGGGGCGCTGCAACTGCACCGTGCCGAACAATCTGGCCGACCGGCGCGGGGCACTGTTCCCGGTGCTGCCGGCGTTCGGCCACCGCAACCAGATCTTCAACGCGCACAAGCTCTATCTCGCCGACAAGCATGAGGACTATGAAACGGCGGGGCTCTGGGGCGTGCGCCTCATGTTCACGACCGAGATGCCGCATGAGTGCGTCGCGGTCACGCAGAGCTATCAGGGCCTGACGGATTACCGCCCCAACGGGCTGACCCGCGGACTGTATTATCGGGGCGTGGAATGACCCGCCCGGGAGGAACGACCATGAACTGGATTCTTGCCTCCGGCTCCCCGCGCCGGCGGGAGCTGCTGGAGATGCTCGGTGTGCCGAACCTGACGATCCGTCCGGCCAAGGGGCCCGAGCGCGCGACGCCGGGCGCAGGACCGGAGCAGACCGTGCGCGAACTGTCCCTGCACAAGGCGCAGGAGGTCGCACAGACCTGCGCGCCGGAGGACATCGTTATCGCGGCGGACACGATCGTCTATCTCGACGGCGTGATCCTCGGCAAGCCGAAGGACACGGCCGACGCCGCGCGTATGCTCGCCGCCCTGTCGGGACGTGAGCACACCGTCTACACCGGCGTCGCCGTTTTGCGCGGCGGCGAGACGCGGCAGGCGGCCGAGCACACGGCCGTGCGCTTTCGCACGCTGACGCCGGAGGAGATCACGCGCTACATCGCCACCGGCGAGCCGATGGACAAGGCCGGCGCCTACGGCATTCAGGGGCGCGGGGCGCTGTTTGTCGCGCATCTGGACGGGGACTATTTCAACGTCATGGGCCTGCCGCTGTGCCGGCTCGGACAACTGCTGAACGAACTGGGAGTCGAGCTGCTTTGAACTGGAAAACATATCTGAAGAAAAAAGGTGCGCGCATCGGCGCGGTCGTGCTTGCGGTCGTGCTCGTGCTCGCGCTCATCGCCGGGGCGCTCGGCGGCAAGGCGGGATTCCTCACGAATCTCGACGGCATCGTGCGCGCGCCGCTGCAAAAGGCCGCGACCGTCACGGCGCAGTGGCTCGAGAGTATCTACGGCTACATTTATAAATATGACCAGCTCAAGGCCGAAAACGACCAGCTGCGCGTCCAGCTTGCCGAGGCGCAGGCGCAGGCGCGCGAGGGGCAGGAGGCGCTGGCGGAAAACGAGCGCTACCGCGAGCTGCTGGGCTTCACGCAGCGGCACACGGATTTTGAGCTCGAGCCGGCGAACGTCGTGTCCTATGGTGCGTCGAATTGGTCGAGCACGCTCACGCTCAGCAAGGGCAGCGACTGCGGCATCGAGGTCGGCGACTGCGTCATGAACGAGGCCGGCGCGCTCGTCGGTCAGGTCATCGAGGTCGGCAGCACATGGGCGACCGTGCGCACGGTCATCGACGTGGACATGAGCGTCGGCGGCTACATCAGCAGCAGCGGCGCTACGGCCATGGTGCTCGGCGACTTCACGCTCATGCAGGACGGCTGCGTGCGCTTCGGCTATCTGGCCGAGGGCACGAGCATCTTCACCGGCGACACCGTGCTCACCTCCGGCAAGGGCGGCGCGTTCCCGGCAGGGCTCGTCGTCGGCACGATCACCGACGTGCGCACCGAGGCCGGCGGCCAGCAGACCTACGGCGTCATCACGCCGGCATGTGATCTCGGTGAGCTGCTGCAGGTGTTCGTCATCAAGGACTTTGACGTGGTGAGCTGACATGTGGGCGGATCTGATCAATAAGGAAAAGATACACCGCGTGCTCTGGTGCGCGCTGTACATGGCGGTGACCGTTGCGCTGCAGACCACGGTCTTTGCGCACATTGCGCTCTTCGGCGTGCACGCCATGTTCGTGCCGGCGGTCGTCGTGGCGGTCGGCATATTCGAGGGGGGCACATGGGGCGCGGTCTTCGGTCTCGTCACGGGCTATTTCTGCGCCATGGGCTACCCCGAAACGGGGCTGCTGTTTGCCGTGCTCTTCGCGCTCATCGGCTTCGGCGCGGGGATGCTCGCGGCATACCTCATCAATAACGGGATCTTCCCGTTTCTCGTGACGTGTCTGGCTGCGTTTCTGCTCACGGCCTTCTGCCAGATATTCCGCCTGTGGATCTTCCACGGTGCGTCGTTCTGGCGGCTGCTCGCCGTGGCACTGGGGCAGAGCGTGTTCTCGCTCCCGTTCGCCGTGCCGTATTACTACATCAGCCGTGCGTTTCACCGCCGGCGTGCCCAGCGCTGAGGCATTCAGCGCGCCTGTACCCCCGAAAGGATCTTCGCTATGGAAAAACCCATCAAGCCCGGCCGCATCACAGCGCTCGCGTGTATGCTCATGCTGCTCGTGATCGTGTTCGTGGTCGCGCTCTACAAACTGCAGATCGTCGACGGTAAGGCGTACTATGAGGAAAACCGCAACAGCGTCGCCAGCTCCCAGACCGTGGCGGCCGCGCGCGGCAGCATCCTCGACCGCTACGGCCGCGTGCTCGTGTCGAACACGAGCTGCAATAACCTCGTCTTTAACCCCGACGATCTCTTCGAGCAGGACGACCCGAACGGCATCCTGCTGCGCCTTGCGCGCACCGTCGTCAGCTGCGGCGACACGTATGTCGACGAGCTGCCGGTCACGACCGCACCGCCGTTCGAGTATACGGACATGAGCGAAACGCAGCGTACACAGCTCAAGGGCTTTCTCAAATATGCCGGCCTTGACGAGGAGGCCACGGCCGTGGAGCTTTTGAGCTACTGCCGTGAAAAATTTGAGATCAACAACAACTACTCCGCGGCCGATATGCGCACCATCGCCGGTCTGCGCTATTCGATCAAGACGCGCTATATCGACAAGCTCTACCTGCCGGACTATGTGTTCGTCAAGGACGCGAGCATGGAGCTCATCACGTCCCTGAAGGAGAATAACGTCCCCGGCTTCGAGGTCACGGTGTCGTATACGCGCCAGTATCATACGAATCTGGCTGCACACCTGCTCGGCTACACGGGCCTGATGACCGCCGAGGAATACACGACCTATAAGACGCAGGGCTATCCCATGAGCGCGACCGTCGGCAAGGACGGGGCGGAGCTCGCCTTTGAGAAATACCTCCACGGCACGGACGGTGCGGCGATCGTGACGAAAAACGCCGCCGGCACCGTCACCGGCACGACCTATACCAAGGAACCGGAGCCCGGCGATCAGGTCAGTCTCACCATTGACCTCGACCTGCAGTCGGCGGCGGAGCAGTCGCTGACCAAGGGCATCGAGAACATGAAGTCGAAGGCCACCGAGACCAGCGACGCCGTCGGCGGCGGCGCGCTCGTGGCGGTCGACGTGGACACCGGTCAGCCGCTGGCCATCGCCAACTACCCGACCTTTGACCTGCAGACGCTCTTTCAGAGTCAGGAGAGCTATGACGCCGTCAAAGACGCCGACAACCAGCCGCTGTTCAACCGCGCGCTGCTCGGCCAGTATTCGCCCGGCTCGACGTTCAAGCCCTGCACAGCCATCGCCGGCCTGACCGAGGGCGTCATCACCACCGGCACGACCATCCAGTGTACCGGCACGTTCCGCAAGTATGAGGACACCGGCTACGCCCCCAAGTGCTGGATCGCTTCCTCCGGCACGACGCACGGCAGCGACAATGTGACCGAAGCCATCCGCGACTCGTGCAACATCTTCTTCTACACCGTCGGCGACAGCCTGCCGATCGACACGCTCGCGCGCTATGCCGCGGCCTTCGGTCTCGGCGAGCACACCGGCATTGAGCTGCCGGAGAGCACCGGCCAGATGGCTACGGAGGCCGTGAAGAAAAAGCTCGAGAACACGAACTGGTACGTGGGTGACTCACTGCAGGCGGCCATCGGCCAGTCGTACAGCCTGTTCACGCCGCTGCAGCTTGCGGAATACTGCGCCACGATCGCCAACGGCGGCACGCGCCACAGCGCGTCCATCCTGAAATCCGTGCGCAGCTACGACGGCAGCGAGCTCATCTACGAAAATGAGGCCGAGGTGCTCAGCACCGTTGAGACCGGCGACTACAACTGGGCCGCCGTGCAAAAGGGCATGTACCTCGTCGCCAACGACCCCGCCGGCAGCGCTTACGAGACCTTCGGCAGCTACGGCGTGAAGGTCGCCGCCAAGACCGGTACCGCCCAGCTCGGCGACAACCAGGTCAACAACGCCATTTTCATCTGCTACGCACCGTATGACAACCCCAAGGTCGCCGTGGCGGTCGTTGTGGAGCACGGCAGCGCCGGCGCTTCCATCGCCTCCATCGCGCGCGATTTTCTCGACGCATATTTTACCGTCAAGACCGTTGACACCGCCCCCGAGAGCGAGCTCTCGCTGCTGCGATGACGGCCGCTGACCAGAAAGAGAGGAGTTTTCCACATGAACATTGCACTGATCGCTGACGACGGAAAAAAGGAACTCATGGTCCAGTTCTGCATCGCTTACTGCGGCATTCTGGCCAAGCACGAATTGTGCTCCACGTTTACGACCGGCCGGCTCATCTCCGAGGCCACCGGACTGAAGATCCGCACGTACCTGCACTCGGCGCAGGGCTGCCAGCAGCTCGACGCGCGCATCGCGTACAACGAGATCGACCTCGTGCTGTTTTTCTGCGACGCCGAGAGCGGCAACTTTGACGAAGTCAACCGCATGGCGCGCCTGTGCGACCAGCGGCAGATCCCGTTCGCCAGCAACGTGGCCACGGCCGAAGTGCTCATTCTGGGCCTGAACCGCGGCGACCTCGACTGGCGCGACATCGTCAACCCCAAGAAGAAATCGTAAGCCCGAAAGGAATCATCATCACCATGGACAAGATCAAACCCCGCACCCTGTCCGGCTTCATGGAGCTGCAGCCGGACAAGCAGGTGCAGATGGACAAAATGCGCGCCGTTCTGGCCGAGACCTACGCCCGCTACGGCTTCACCCCGCTCGACACGCCCGCGATCGAGGCGGCCGAGGTGCTGCTGGCCAAGGGCGGCGGCGAGACGGAAAAGCAGATCTACCGCTTCACGAAGGGCGACAGCGATCTCGCGCTGCGCTTTGACCTCACGGTGCCGCTGGCGAAGTACGTCGCGGCCAATTACGGCCAGCTCACCTTCCCCTTCCGCCGCTATCAGATCGGCAAGGTCTGGCGCGGCGAGCGCGCGCAGCGCGGCCGCTTCCGCGAGTTTTATCAGGCGGACATCGACATCATCGGCGACGGTGCGCTCGATATCCTCAACGAGGCCGAGATCCCGGCCATCATCTACGACACGTTCACCCGCCTCGGCCTGCACCGCTTCCGCATCCGCGTCAACAACCGCAAGGTGCTCAACGGCTTTTTCGCCATTCTCGGTCTGAGTGAGCAGGCGGGCGACGTGCTGCGCACCATCGACAAGCTCGACAAGATCGGTGCGGACAAGGTGCGCGCGCTGCTCACCGATACCTGCGGCGTCACGGTCGAGCAGGCGGATGAGATCCTGCGCTTTATCGCCTGCCCGGGCACGAGCGCGGACAAGCTCGCCTTCCTCGAGCAGTACCGCGGCCGCAGCGACGTCTTTGACACCGGTCTCGACGAGCTGCGCACCGTCGTGGGCTACCTGCCCGCGTTCGGCGTCCCGGAGGAGAACTTCGAGCTCGACCTCACGATCGCGCGCGGCCTCGACTACTACACCGGCACGGTGTACGAGACCGTCCTGCTCGACCATCCCGAGGTCGGCAGCATCTGCTCCGGCGGCCGCTATGACGACCTCGCGGGGTATTATACGAACAAGTCCCTGCCCGGCGTCGGCATCTCCATCGGGCTGACGCGCCTGTTTTACATCCTGCAGGAGCAGAACATGATCTCCGACGCCGTGCTCACCGCGCCGGCGGACGTGCTCATCCTGCCGATGACGGATGATCTGTCTGCCGCCGTGTCGCTGGCGTCCATGCTGCGCGCCGGCGGTCTGCGCGTGCAGCTTTACAGCGAGAAAAAGAAATTCAAGGCCAAGATCGGCTATGCCGACAAGCTCGGCATCCCGTTCGTGATCTTCCTCGGCGAGGATGAGATCGCGCAGAACGTCTGCGCGCTCAAGAACATGGCCACCGGCGAGCAGGAGGCCATGACGCAGGCCGCTGCGCTCGAGACCATCCGCGCGGAGATCGCGCGGCGCACCGCCGGTGCGATCCTGCGCGAGTCTTGATCCGGTCAATCCGCCGCCGCACCGCCGGAGGCGATATTCGATAGAAAGAAAGGGAATCAGGAGTATGTTTCAGTCCCGCACACACACTTGCAACGAGCTGCGGCTCGAAAACGTCGGCGAGCAGGTCCGCATCGTCGGCTGGATGGAAAATGTCCGCGAGGTCGGACAGAATTTTGCCTTTGTCGTCGTCCGTGATTTTTACGGCACGACGCAGGTCGTCATTGAGACCGAGGACATGATGAAGCTCGTCAAGCCCCTCAACAAGGAGTCCACGATCGCCGTCGATGGCATCGTGCGCGAGCGCGCGAGCAAAAACCCCAAGCAGCCCACCGGCGACATCGAGCTCGTGCCCACCAAGATCGAGGTGCTCGGCCGCTGCCGCTACAACGAGCTGCCGTTCGAGATCAACCGCAGCCGCGACGCCGATGAGGCGCTGCGCCTGAAGTACCGCTATCTCGACCTGCGCAACCCCGCCGTAAAGCAGAACATCATCCTGCGCTGCCAGGTGGTGGCCGCGCTGCGCGCCGCCATGACCGCGCACGGCTTTCTCGAGATCACCACGCCCATCCTCACGGCGTCCAGCCCCGAGGGTGCGCGCGACTATCTTGTGCCGGCGCGCAAGCACCCCGGCAAGTTTTACGCCCTGCCGCAGGCGCCGCAGCAGTTCAAGCAGCTGCTCATGACGGCGGGCTTCGACCGCTATTTCCAGATCGCCCCGTGCTTCCGCGACGAGGACGCCCGCGGCGACCGCAGCCCCGGCGAATTCTATCAGCTCGACATGGAGATGGCCTTTGCCACGCAGGACGACGTGTTCGCGGTGCTCGAGGACGTCCTCCCGCCGATCTTCGCCAAGTACGGCAAGTACAACGTCGCGTCCGAGGCGCCCTTCCGCCGCATTTCCTATCGCGACGCGATGGACACCTACGGCTCGGACAAGCCCGACCTGCGCATCGACCTGACCGTGCAGGACATGACGGCGCTCGTCGCCGGCAGCGACTTTGCGCCCTTTGCCGCGGGCAACACTGTCAAGGCCGTCGTTGTGCCCGAGTGCACGCTTGCGCGCAAGGCCGTCGACAAGCTCTGCGCCGATGTGGAGGTGCAGGCCGGCAGCAAGCCCTACTGGTTCAAGGTCGATGAGCAGGGCAATTTCTCCGGCGGCATCGCAAAGTTCCTCACGGATCGCACCGCCGAGATCACGGCGGCGCTCGGGCTCAAGCCCGGCTGCTTCGTCGGCGTGACGGCCGGCAAAAAGACCGCCGCGCAGAAGACGGCGGGCGTGCTGCGCGCGAAGCTCGGCGCGGCCGTGCCGGGTCACATGGACCTCGAGCGGTACGAATTTTGCTGGATCGTCGACTTCCCCATGTACGAGATCGGCGAGGAATCCGGCGAGCTGGAATTCTGCCACAACCCGTTCTCGATGCCCAACGGCGGGCTCGAGATCCTCGAGCAGGCCGAGCGCGGCGAGGTCGATCCGCTCGACATCAATGCCTTCCAGTATGACCTCGTCTGCAACGGCGTCGAGCTCAGCTCCGGCGCGGTGCGAAACCACGATCCCGAGATCATGGTCAAGGCGTTCGAGCTCGTGCGCCTCGGTGAGGATGATGTGAAGGCCAAGTTCCCGGCCATGTACAATGCCTTCTGCTACGGCGCGCCCCCGCACGCCGGCATCGCCCCGGGCGTCGACCGTATGGTCATGCTCCTTGCGGGCGAGGACAGCATCCGGGAGATCATCCCGTTCCCGATGAACAAAAACGCGCAGGACGTCATGATGGGCGCGCCCGGCACCGTCGAGCCGCACCAGCTTGAGGAGCTGCACATCGCCGTCGTCGGCGACACGGAGCCCGATACCGAAGCGTAAACCCAAAATCCGAGTGACGGCGCCCCAGCGTTCGGCCGGGGCCTCGTCCGTGAAAGAAGGCGAACGGTTTGCTGTCCAAGATCCAGTCCCTCGGCTGCCGCGGTGTGAGCGGCTACGCCGTGAGCGTGGAGTGCCACGTGTCCAACGGCCTGCCGGGGTTTGATATCGTCGGCCTGCCGGATGCGGCCGTCAAGGAGGCGCGCGAACGCGTGCGCAGCGCCATCAAGACCAACGGCATGAAGTTTCCGGTCAGCCGCCTGACGGTGAACCTCGCCCCGGCGGACACGCGCAAGGCCGGCACGCTCTATGATCTGCCGGTGCTGCTGGGCATCCTGTGCGCCACGGGGGAGATCCGCCAGCCGCCGGCGACGGCGGCCTTCTTCGGCGAGGTGAGCCTCGCGGGGGAGATCCGCCCCGTCACCGGTGCGCTCACGATGGCGCTCGCGGCCGAGCAGCTCGGGCTCAGGGAGCTTTTCGTCCCGGCGGGCAACGCGGCCGAGGCCGCCTTTGCCGAGGGCGTGACCGTGTATCCGGTTGAGAATATCTCGCAGCTCGTGCACCATCTGCGCGGGGAGAAGCCCATCGCGCCCATGCCGCCGCCGGCGTTTTCGGCCGCGCCGCACTTTGCGGTCGATTTTGCCGAGGTCAAGGCGCAGGAGAACGTCAAGCGCGCGCTCGAGGTGGCCGCCGCCGGCGGGCACAACATCCTGCTCGTCGGACCGCCGGGCGCGGGCAAGTCCATGCTTGCCAAGCGCCTGCCGACCATTCTGCCCGCGATGAACCGCGCCGAAATGATCGAGACCACGCAGATCTACTCCGTGCTCGGTCTCACGACGCCGGACGACCCCGTCGTCCGTGTCCGGCCGTTTCGCGCCCCGCACCACACGGTGTCGAACGTCGCCATGTCCGGCGGCGGCAGCGCGCTGCAGCCGGGCGAGATGAGCCTGGCGAATAACGGCGTGCTCTTTCTCGACGAGCTGCCGGAGTTTTCGCCCGCCGTGCTCGAGACGATGCGCCAGCCGCTCGAGGACGGCAGCATCACCATCTCGCGCGCGACCGGCTCCGTGACGTATCCGAGCCGCTTCATGCTCGTGTGCGCCATGAACCCCTGCAAGTGCGGCTGGTACGGGCATCCCTCGGGGCGCTGCCGCTGCTCGCCGCGCGACGTGCGCCGCTACCATGCGCGCGTGTCCGGCCCGCTGCTCGACCGCATCGACATCATCGTCGAGGTGCCGGCGCTGGACTTTGACGAGCTCACCGAGCCCTCGGCAGGGGAGCCGTCGGAGACCATCCGCGCGCGTGTCAACGCCGCCCGCGCCGTGCAGCGTGCCCGCTACGGGGATGACACCACCGCGACCAATGCACACATGGGGCCGCGCGCCCTCGCTGAGTTCTGCACGCTCTCGCCCGAGTGCGAGCAGCTCATGCATCAGGCATTTGACGCCATGGCGCTCACCGCCCGCAGCTATGACCGCATCCTGCGCGTCGCGCGCACGATCGCCGATCTCGACGGGGCGGAGACCATCGGCCTTGCGCACCTGGCCGAGGCCATCCAGTACCGCACGTATGACTTTTCCGTCGCCGAGCCGTGAGCCCGACGGCCGCGCCTGACAGAAGGGAGCTTCGTCATGTACAACAACAACTATAATTGGTATCAGCCGCCCGCCCCGCTGCCCGGCAAGCACGAGGCCACCGTCGCCATGGTGCTTGGCATCGTGTCGTGCGCGCTGCTCGTGTTCGGCTACACGGCGCTCGGCTCGGTCGTCACGGGCATCATCGGCCTGATCTATTCCGCGCGCGCCAAAAGCCTCGGCTTCAACGGCACGCCGCGTACGGTCGGCTATGTCTGCTCGCTCATCGGGCTGATCCTCGGTGCGCTCGTGTGTCTGCTGCTCGTATGGCTCGGCGCATGGTCGTTCGGCTTGTTCATCACGCTCGTCGAGCGCTGCCTGTGATATCCTGAAAGAAAAGGAACGAAACCGCTATGAATGATCTGCTGCTCTGCAAGCCCGGAGAGATCTTCCTCAAGGGGCTCAACAAGCACTATTTTGAAGAGAGGCTGGTCGCAAACGTCAAGCGCCGCCTCAAGCCCATCGGCCACTTCCGCGTGACGTATCTGCAGTCGGCGCTCTACATCGAGGCCGCCGACGACGCGGCTGACCTCGACGCGGCGTATGACGCCGTGCGCAAGGTGTTCGGCATCGCGACGATCACGCGCGCGGCCGCCTGTGAAAAGGACAAGGACGCCATCACGGCGCTCGCCAAGACCTACCTGCACGACGCGATGACGGCGGCGCGCAGCTTCAAGGTCGAGACCAAGCGCTCGGACAAGCGCTTCCCCATGACGAGCATTGAGCTGTCGCAGTACGTCGGCGGCGAGCTCGCCGAGGCGTATCCCGACACGGTCGTCGACGTGCACGACCCGGAGCTGACCGTGCGCCTCGAGGTGCGCGAGCAGGCGGCGTATGTCCACGCGCAGGCAGTCGATGCGGCGGGCGGTATGCCCGTCGGATGCAACGGCGCCGCCGTGACGATGCTCTCCGGCGGCATCGACAGCCCTGTGTCCTCGTACATGATCGCCAAGCGCGGCGTGCGCCTGATTCCGGTGCACTTTTTCTCCTTCCCGTATACCTCGGAGCTGGCTAAGGAAAAGGTCATCTCGCTGGCTGAGGAGCTCACGGCCTACACCGGCCGCATGACGCTGCAGATCGTGCCCTTCACGCACATCCAGGAGGAGATCCGCCGCGCCTGCCCGGAGGAATATTTCACGCTCATCATGCGCAGATTCATGATGCGCATCGCTGAGGACATCGCCGCGCACAACGAGTGCAAGGCCATCGTCACCGGCGAAAATCTCGGTCAGGTCGCCAGCCAGACCATGGAGGCCATGGCCTGCACGCAGGCCGTGACGCACCTGCCCGTGCTCCAGCCGCTCATCGGCATGGACAAGCGCGATATCGTGAAGATCGCGCGCGACATCGGCACATTTGACACATCCATCCTCCCGTATGAGGATTGCTGCACGGTCTTTACCCCGCGCCATCCCAAGACCCGCCCGACCGTGGCGGAGGTCGCAGAGGCGGAGGCCGCGCTCGACATTGACGCGCTCGTGCGCGAGGCAGTGGACGGAATTGAAAGGATCCGGATCGATTTATGAACGCAGAACTTATTGCCGTCGGCACCGAACTGCTCCTCGGCGACACCATCAATACTGACGCGGCGGCTGTCGCGCGCCTGCTCTCGGAGCTGGGCATCAATGTCTATTGGCAGACCGTTGTCGGCGATAACCGCGCGCGGCTCGAGCAGGCGGTGCAGCTTGCCCGCACCCGCGCCGACCTCATCATCACGACCGGCGGCCTCGGCCCGACGTGCGACGACCTGACCAAGGAGGTCGTGGCCGGCGCGTTCGGCATCCCGCTCGAGCTCAACGAGGCGGAGGAGGCACGCCTGCGCGGTCTGTACCGCGAGCGCCACACCTACATGACCGAGAACCACCTGCAGCAGGTCATGCTGCCGCGCGGCTGCACCGTGCTGCAAAACGACTGGGGCACGGCGCCCGCCTGTGCGTTTGAGGCGGACGGCTGCATGGTCATCATGCTGCCCGGCCCGCCGCTGGAGTGTGAGCCGCTGCTGCGCTACCGCGTGCGCCCGCTGCTCGCCGCGCGCGGCGACGGGATCATCGTCTCGCACAATGTCAAGATCTTCGGCATCGGCGAGGGCACGATGGAGTACCAGCTGCGCGATCTCATGAACGAGATGCGCAATCCCACCCTTGCGCCCTATGCCAAGGAGGGGGAGTGCCTCGTGCGCATCACGGCAAAGGCCCCCACAGAGGCCGAGGCCGAGGCCATGATCGCCCCGTGCCTCGCGCGCGTGCAGCGCGAGCTCGGCGCCTTCGCCTACGGCGTTGACACGCCGAATATCGAGACCTGCGCGGCCGAGCTCCTGCTCCGGCAGCAGAAGACCATCGCCGTGGCCGACAGCTGCACCGGCGGCATGCTCGGCGATATGCTCACGAACGTGCCGGGCGCGTCGGCGATATTTGCCGGCGGCATCATCGCCTATAATAACGACACCAAGACCCGGCTGCTGGATGTCGACCCCGCGCTCATCGCGCGCTGCGGCGCAGTCAGCCCCGAGGTCGCAGGTGCGATGGCGGAGCACGCGCGCGCCATATTCGGCACGGATCTTGCCATGAGCATCACCGGTCTTGCCGGGCCGGAGGGTGACGGCGTGCACACCGTCGGCACGCTCTTTGTGGCGCTCGCCGCACCGGACGGCACATTCCACCGCACGCTGCACAAGGACAAGTGGGGGCGCGTGCGCATCAAGCACGCCGCTGCCAACCACGCCTTCGACATGGTGCGGCGCTATCTCACCGGCCTGCCGGTGGAGATCGAGGAAAACCGCTGATCTGCCTTACGGCCGGAGCAAACGCTCCGGCCGTAAGCCTGTCAAAAAAGCACTGCTTTTTTGACAAATGGGTTGCGGCCTGACTGCAGCGCACGCGCCGCCCGCCTCCGGCGGCCGGCGCGCACGTTTGCAGGCCGAGAAGTATTTTCTCCGCCGCACATGTCGCCGGAGAAAATGACCGGACTTTCTTTCGCCGCACCGGCGGCGAAACTCTGCGAGGCTTTTTGATGCACCAGGCGGCCGGAGCAAACGCTCCGGCCGCTTTTTTCGCGCTTGCAGAAAAAGCACAAAAACGTACATAAATTGCTACGAATTCCGGAAAAGATGTACCATTCGGATATTGTGAAAAACTGTCGAATTATGATACAATAAATCTGATTGTTTCTGCGCCATGTGTATGGAAAAAGCTGGCGTAAATACACAAGACAGGATGAAATATATGGCCATCACGCGCAAGCTCCGACAAAAGGTGCGCGACGGCTCTGTGCGGGAGATGTGGCAGGAGATGAAGTGGATCTTCGCTTACATCCGCCGCTACCGCGCTGCCGTCGGCATCCATATCCTGCTTGGCATTCTCGGCACGGCGCTCTCGCTGCTGTCGAGCGTGGCCATGAAGACACTCATCGACGTCGTCACCGGTTTTGAGACCGGGGCGATCTGGTCGGCCGCGGCGTGGATGGCCGGTCTGCTGCTCGGCAGCGCCGCCATGCAGGCGGCGGCATCACGCATCGCCGCCGTCGTCGACATCCGCGTGCAAAACGGCATTCAGGCGGAGGTCTACGACCGCATCCTGCGCACCGATTGGGTCTCGCTCGAGCAGTTTCGCTCCGGCGACCTGCTCAACCGCCTCAACACCGACGTCGGCGCGGTGGCCGGGGGCGTGACGGGGCTGCTGCCGAGCTTTGTGTCGGCGGCGGTGCAGTTTCTCGGTTCGCTGATCATTATCTTGTTCTATGACCCCGTCATGGCGCTCATCGCGCTCATCGGCGCGCCGCTGTCCGTGCTGTGTTCGCGCACGCTCGTGCACCGCATGCGCGGGTATAACCGGCGCATGAAGGATATCAGCAGCGAGGTTATGTCGTTCCACGAGGACTCGCTGCGCAACCTCACATCGGTCAAGGCCTTCGGCATCATGGACGGCTTTCGTGACCGGATGTGCGCCATGCAGGAGAAATACCGCGAGACGTATCTTGACTACAACCGCTTTTCCGTCGTTGCGGGCTTTGTGATGTCGGTCGTCGGGCTGCTCGTCTCGGCCGGATGCTTCGGCTGGGGCGCTTACCGGCTGTGGACGCACGCGATCTCCTACGGCGCGATGATGATGTTTCTGCAGCTGACGACCATGCTGCGCAGCGCGTTCTCCGCGCTCATCGGCCTCGTGCCGTCGGCGATCTCGATCACGACGTCCGCCGGACGCCTCATGGCCATCGTGAACCTGCCGGAGGAGCCCGGCGCGCGAGAGACCGCGCAGATCCCGACGCCGTGTACGGTGGAGCTGCACGATGTGACCTTTGCCTATCCCGGCGGCGAGCCGGTGCTCGAGCACGTGGACTTTCACGCCGCACCCGGCGAGGTCGTGGCGCTCACCGGCCCGTCCGGCGAGGGCAAGACCACGATGATCCGCCTCATGCTCGGCCTGATCCGTCCGGCGCAGGGCAGTGTCAGCCTCACCGGGGCGGACGGACAGCGTCTGCCGGCCTCGGCCGCGACGCGCGCGGCCTTCAGCTATGTGCCGCAGGGCAACACCGTCTTTGCCGGTACGATCGCCGACAACCTGCGCATGGTGCGTCCGGAGGCGACGGATGCGGAGCTCGTTTCTGCGCTCGAGACCGCCTGCGCGTATGATTTTGTGTCCCAGCTGCCGGACGGCATCTATGCCCGCACGGGCGAGCTCGGTCACGGCCTGTCCGAGGGGCAGGCGCAGCGCATCGCCGTGGCCCGCGCCGTGCTGCGCGGCACACAGGTGCTGCTGCTCGACGAGGCCACCAGCGCGCTCGACGAGGCCACCGAGCGGCAGATGCTCGAAAACCTCATGTGCAGCGGCCGCGTGCAGACGTGCGTGCTCATCACGCACCGCACGGCAACGGCCGGACGCTGCGACCGCCGCTATGTCCTGCACGGCACGCGCCTGTGCGAGCAGAGCGAGCCGTGACGGCGGACAGGATCGGCAAGTATCGGAACGGAAATCGCGGAGGGTATCCATGATCGATCTGCACACACATATTCTTCCGGGGGTCGATGACGGCGCACCGGATCTGGAGACGTCGGTGCTGATGGCCGCCGTGGCGGCGGAGTCCGGTGTGACGCATCTGGTCGCCACGCCGCACAGCAATCAGCGCGGCGCGTTTGAAAACTACGCATCCCAGGCGCTGCAGGTGCGCTTTGACTGCCTGTGCGCGGCCGTGCGCGAGGCGGGCATCCCGCTCGAGCTCTCGCTCGGCATGGAGATCTTCGGCACGGGCGACGTGCCGCAGCTTCTGCGCGAGGGGCGGCTGCTGACGATCAATGGTGGGCGCTATCTGCTCATCGAGTTCGGCTTTCACGAAGACCCGCTGCGCATCGAGCGCCTGCTCGATCAGCTGCTTGCGGCCGGGTATTGGCCGGTCGTCGCGCATCCGGAGCGGTATTACGGCCTGCAGCGGATGCCGAACTATCTGTATGACTGGGTCAACCGCGGCGTCGTGCTGCAGGTGAATAAGGGAAGCCTCTTCGGCCGCTTCGGCCGCGGGGCGCAGGCTCTGGCCGGGGCGATGCTCACGCACGGGCTCGTCGGCTGCATCGCCAGCGACGCGCACCGTCCGGATGTGCGCACGCCGGAGCTTTCGAGCGCGTGGGACAATTTGGCCGAGCGTTTTTCCGAGCGGCTCTCCGAGCAGCTGCTCACGCGCAATCCCGAATTAATCCTGCGCAGCGAACCGCTGCCCGCCGGTCGCTTCCGGCCGTTTTTCTGAAGCAATGAGAGAGGTGTTTTTGTGAAGAAACTGACTCCTGTGATCCTGGCGGTCGCGCTGGCGCTGTCCGTTCTGGGCGTGCTGGGTACGCGCATTTATCAGGCGGCCGCTTATGGCGGCGCCGCGCCGGAGATCCTGTTTGACAGCGAGGTCATCTCCGTGCCGACCGGCGCGGATGATGCGGCGCTGCTCGCCGGTGTGACGGCGACGGATGCTGAGGACGGCGACGTTACGGCGTCGCTGCTCGTCGAGGGCATTTCCGGCCGCAATGACGACGGTACGGTGCAGGTCACGTATGCGGCCTTTGACTCGAACCATCATGTGACGAAGGCGACGCGTGCCGTGCGCTACACGGACTATACCAAGCCGCGCTTCGCGCTCACGCAGCCGCTGGTCTGCCGCACGGGCGGCAACCGCGTCCTGTCGAGCTATGTGACGGCGCACGACAGCATTGACGGCGACCTCTCCGGCCGCGTCAAGATCGCGCTGACCGACGGCAGCTCGCTGGCCATCTCCGGCACGCATACGGCGGAGCTGCGCGTGACCAACAGCCTCGGCGACACGGCGGCCGTGCCCGTCACGGTCGAGGTCTCGGCGGCGGACACGAATCCCGCCGGCATCACGCTCACGGAGTATCTGATCTATCTTCCGGCCGGCGGCAGCTATGCGCCGATGGATTACGTCGCGGGCGTCGGCGGCAGCGACAGCAAGAGCGGCGTCACGGCAAGCTCGACCGTGAACATGAATGTGCCCGGCGCGTATGAGGTGGTCTTCACCTATCGCAGCGGCAGTACCGAGAGCCACACGCGGCAGATCGTCGTGGTGGAATGAGAGGCGGTGGACCGATGGACGAACAGAAAACACAGACCTCTGCGCAGCCGGAATCCGTTCCGCTGCTGCTGATCGCGCGGGAGCTGTGGCGAAAGCTCGGGCTGATCCTGATGTTTGCCGCCACGGCCGCCGCCTGCGGCTACATTGCCGCCACGCTGCTTTACCGCCCCGCATACCAGACGCAGACGACGTTTGTGGTCTCCGTGCGCAACGGCAGCACGGTCTATGCAAACCTCAACACCGCCTCGACGATGGCGGAGACGCTCTCGACGTTTTTTGAGGGCGACGTGATGCGCAAGTGCATCACCAACGACATCGGCGCGGTCAGCGGCACGATCAAGGCCAAGCAGATCCCCGAGACGAACCTGCTGACGATGACGGTCTCCGCGCCCACGCAGCGCGACGCGTACCGTATCACGCAGAGCGTCCTGCGCAGCTATAACGAGCAGGCGAGCAAGCTCCTCGGCGATGTGGCGCTCGACGTGCTGCGCCGGCCGACGGTGCCGACCGCACCGGCCAACAGCTCCGGCGCCATGCACGCGGCCAAGCTCTGCGCCCTTGCGGGGCTGCTGCTGGCGGCCGTGTATCTGGCGGTGCGCGTGTATCTGCGCGACACGGTCAAGTGCGAGGCGGACGTGGAGCAGAAGCTTGACGCGCGCCTGCTTGCGACCGTGCGCCATGAGAAGAAGCAGAAAACGCTGCGCAACCGCAAAACGAGCATCCTCATCACGAACGCGACGACGGGCTTTGCCTTCGTCGAGACGTTCAAGCGCCTGCGCACGCGGGTGGATTACCTGATGCGCCGCGCGCAGGGCAGGACGATCCTGGTCACCTCTCTGCTCGAGGACGAGGGCAAGAGCACCGTGGCCGTGAATCTGGCGCTGGCCATGGCGCGGCGGCACAAAAACGTCCTGCTCATTGATCTGGACATGAAAAAGCCCGCGCTGTACAAGCTGCTCGACCGCCAGCAGGAGAAATTCCTCCCGCTCGAAACGTACCTGTGCGGCGACGCGCCGGTCAGGCAGCTCGTGTGCAAGGATGCGCGCGGCGGCATCTATACGATCCTCAGCCGCAAGGGCGTGGGCGATACCGCGCAGCTGCTCGACAGCGCGCGCCTGCACGATCTGCTCACGCAGATGCGCACACGCATGGACGTCATCATCATCGACACCCCGCCGATGAGCGCCGGCGGCGACGCCGAGCGCATCGCCGACCTTGCCGACGCGGCCATTCTCGTCGTCCGGCAGGATCAGGCGCCGGTGCGCGCGCTCAACGACTGCATCGACGTGCTGCGCCGGTCGGATGCTGAGGTGCTCGGCTGCGTATTCAACAACGTCTATGCCGCGTCCGTCAGCGACCGGCAGAGCTACGGGTACGGTTACGGCTACGGCTATGGTCACGGTTATGGCTACGGCACGCAGACGGAGGAGGACGCATGAACGAAGAGAGACAAGAGAACACCATCCAGATCACGGAGGTGCTGGATCTGTTTATGCGCAGCCTGCGCCGTGTGTGGTGGGTGTGTCTGCTGCTGATCGCGCTGTGCTCGGCGCTGTTCGGCGGCTATGCCCGTGTGAGCTACCGGCCGCAGTACACGGCCTCGATGACGTTTCTCGTCAACACCGGCAGCGGCAGCGCGGCGACCGCAGCGCAGATGGCAAAGACGTTTCCGTACATTCTCACGAGCGGCCTGCTCGACGGCAGCGTGCGCGCGGACACCGGCCTGACGGCGCTGCCCGCGATCTCCGCGTCGTCGGAGGAGGGCACGAACCTGTGCACGCTGAGCGTGACCGGCAGCGATGCGCAGCAGTGCTATGATGTGCTGCAGTCGGTCATTGTGCATTATCCGGATGTGGCGGAGCTGGTGGTCGGGCCGACGGAGCTGGTCATGATGGATCAGACCGGCGTGCCGTCGCAGCCGTCGAATCCGTTTTCATGGCGGCAGCCGCTCATGCGCGGCGCGCTCGTCGGCGTGCTGCTGAGTCTGGTGCTGCTGTACCTGTCCGGACGCGCGTGGGCAACGGTCATGACCCGCGACGACCTGCAGAAGGTCACGAGCGCGCGCTATCTCGGCGCGCTGCCGGCGGTGCGCGTCAAAAAGCGCAGCCGCACCACCCCGGCAACGCTCTCGGAGGAGCTGGCGCACAGCAGCGCCTACTGCGAGGCCATGCGCATCGTTTCCATGCGCATCGACAAGACCATGCAGAGCCATGCGTACCGCACGCTGCTCGTCTCGAGCGCTGCGCCCGGCGAGGGCAAGACGACGTTCGTGTGCCAGCTTGCCGATGCGCTCTCGCGCCAAGGGCGGCACGTGCTCGTCATCGATTGCGACCTGCGCAACCCGTCCGTGCACAAGGCGCTCGGTCGGCCGGCACAGGCCGGACTCGCGGAGTATCTGGCCGGTGCGGCCGGGCCGGAGCAGATCGTGACGGCGCTCGGCAAGGGAAAGCCCGATGTGATCTTTGCCGGCCGGCGCGCCGGGACGCAGACCGAGCAGCTCGGCGGAGATGCATTCCGGTCGCTGCTGGATGACCTGCGCGCCCGCTATGACGTCATCCTGCTCGATACGCCGCCCTGCGCCGTCATGACCGACGCGCTCGAGACGGGTGAGTCGGCCGACTGTGCGCTGCTCGTCGTGCGGCAGGGGACGGCCGGCCGCGCGAGCGTCATCAATGCACTCGCATCGCTGGATGATTTCGGCGTGCCGGTGCTCGGCTATACGCTCAATGTCTGCACCGGCCGCGGCCGCGGACAGTCCGGCTATGGCTACGGCGGCTACGGCTACGGCGGTTACGGGTATGGCTATGGCTACGGTTATGGCTACGGTTACGGAAAACGGAGAGAAAAAAGCGGCACGGACTGAGTCCGTGCCGACGGAGGAATACGATGAAAGAAGGCAACCAGCCGTTTAACGCGCAGAAGGCGCTGCGCGTGGCCTGCCTCGTGCTGGCGGATCTGATCCTGATCAATCTGTCGGCATTTCTGGCGCTCTACATACGGTTCGAATTTGATCTCAAGCTCCTGTGCGAAACGGAGTTTCTGCACAATATGATCGTCTATTCCGGCATCAACTCCGTGTGCACGATCCTGATCTTCTATATCCTGAAGCTGTATAACAGCCTGTGGGAGTTTGCCGGCGTATCGGAGCTGGTGCGCACGGCCGTGGGCTGCTTTTTCTCGGCGGTGTTTTACATGGTCGGCATGTTCATGCTGCACCTGACCGTGCCGCGCAGCTTTCCGGCCATCTATATGCTCGTTTTGTGCCTGCTGTGCGGGGCGCTGCGCTTTGCCTACCGCTACGCGCGCCGCACGCGCGTCGGGCTGCACAGTCAGGGCGGCAGGCGCACCATGCTCATCGGCGGCGGTCAGGCCGGCGCCATCGTGCTGCGCGAGTTTCAGACCAGCCCGCGCTCGGAAAACAAGGTCGTGTGCATCATTGACGATTCGCCGGACAAGGTCGGCAGCTATCTGCGCGGCGTGAAGATCGTCGGCGGCCGCAGCAGCATCCCTGCGATGGCGGAAAAGTACGACGTTGACGAGATCGTCCTCGCTATCCCGTCGGCCTCCCGGCAGGAGAAGCTGCAGATCCTCAGTTACTGCCACAACACGTCCTGTACCCTGCGCACACTGCCCGGCATCTGCCAGCTCGCCAACGGCGAGGTGCGCATCGAGCAGATTCGCGAGGTGGACATCGAGGACCTGCTCGGCCGCGAGACGGTGAAGATCGACCTCGATGAGGTTGCGGCCTACATCACCGGCAAGACCGTGCTCGTCACGGGCGGCGGCGGCAGCATCGGCAGCGAGCTCTGCCGTCAGGCGGCGGCACAGCGGCCGAAGCGGCTCATCATTTTTGATATCTACGAGAATAATGCCTACGACATCCAGATGGAGCTGCAGCGCACGCATCCGGAGCTGGATCTGGTCGTGCTCATCGGCTCCGTGCGCGACCGCGAGCGCGTCATGCAGGTCTTTGACCGCTACCGGCCGGATCTCGTGTGCCACGCGGCGGCGCACAAGCACGTGCCGCTCATGGAGACGTCGCCGTTTGAGGCGATCAAGAACAACGTCTTCGGCACATACAACGTCGCACAGGCGGCGGATCGCTTCGGCACGCAGCGCTTCATCCTCATCTCGACGGACAAGGCCGTCAACCCCACGAATGTCATGGGCGCATCCAAGCGCCTGTGCGAGATGATCGTGCAGATGATCAACGACCGCTCGGCAACGGAGTATGTCGCCGTGCGCTTCGGCAACGTCCTCGGCTCGGCCGGCAGCGTCATCCCGCTCTTTCGCAAGCAGATCCGCAGCGGCGGCCCCGTCACGGTCACGGACAAGCGCGTCATCCGCTATTTCATGACCATTCCCGAGGCCGTGCAGCTCATTTTTCAGGCGGGCGCGTATGCCCGCGGTGGCGAGATCTTCGTGCTCGACATGGGCGAGCCCGTGTGCATCGACGATCTGGCGCGCAATATGATCCGCCTGTCCGGTTTCGAGCCGGATGTCGACATTCCCATCGAGTATACCGGCCTGCGCCCGGGCGAGAAGCTCTATGAGGAGCTGCTGCTCAGCGGCGAGGGCATGCAGAAGACGAAGAACGATCTGATCTACATCGGCCACGAGATCGCGTTTGATCCCGCCGCCTTTGAGGAGAACCTCATGCTGCTGCGCGCCATCCCGGAGACGGATGAGCCCGCGCTGCGCGCAAAGCTGCGCGAACTGGTGCCGACGTTCCACGCGCCGGACGGACAGACTCTGCCGCAGGAAGCTACGGTGGGATGAAAAACCGCGATATGTATTGCCGGAATAATTGAGAGGATGGAGCGAATGGGAACAATGTATCAGCAATTCGGAAAGCGCGCGATGGATACGGTCCTGTCGTTTACTGCGCTGGTCACGCTCTCGCCGCTGCTGCTTACAACAGCGGCTGCGATCAAGCTGACCTCTCCTGGACCGGTGCTGTTCAAGCAGCAGCGTCTGGGACTGCACGGCAAGGAGTTTACCATCTATAAATTTCGCTCCATGACGGTTGGTGCAGAGCATACCGGAAGCGGTGTTTACAGTGGGGAAGGCGACCCGCGGGTAACGGCGGTAGGCCGTTTTCTTCGAAAAACCAGCATCGACGAATTGCCGCAGTGCGTGAATGTGCTCAAGGGTGACATGGCACTTGTAGGGCCGCGCCCGCCGCTGACTTATCATCCATGGCCGCTCGAACAGTACACCGAAGAGCAGCTGCATATGTTTGACGTTCGCCCCGGCATCACCGGCTGGGCACAGGTCAACGGGAGAAAAACGGTGGAGTGGCCGCGCCGTATCGAGATGAACGTGTATTACGCGAGGAATCTGTCGCTTGCTTTCGATGTCAAGATCTTGGCGCTCACTTGTCTGAAGGTGCTTCGGAATGAGGACAACGAGAACGTCGGTGCGACGGTCTGAGGGAAAGCAAATGCTGAAACTGATGTATATCACAAACGATCCGGCCGTCGCCAGAATTGCGGTGGACGCCGGCGTTGACCGCATCTTCATTGACATGGAGGTGCTGGGAAAGGCAGAGCGGCAGGGCGGCATGGACACTGTGCAGTCTCACCATGTTCCGGCGGATATTGCGAAGGTTCGCAGCGCCATTGGCGATCGAGCGGAGATCATGGCGCGCGTCAACCCGCTCAACCCAGATTCGCAGGCAGAGATCAACGCTGCTGTCGCCAACGGTGCGGATGTGATCATGCTGCCCATGTGGCGCACGGCGGAGGACCTGCGTCAGCTTGTGCAGATGGTTGGCGGCCGCGCGAAAGTCATGCCGCTGCTGGAAACGGACGCGGCGGCGGAGAACTTGACAGACGCGGTGCGTGTCCAGGGCGTCGACCAGATGCACATTGGCCTCAACGACCTGCACCTGTGCTATCACCAAAAATTCCTGTTTCAACTTCTGACAGACGGCACGGTGGACAGGCTGTGTACCCAACTCCGTGCGGCAGGGCTACCGTTTGGATTTGGCGGTGTTGGCCGCCCCGGCTCTGGGACGCTCCCGGCAGAGTTTATCATCGCCGAGCATTACCGTCTCGGTTCGCAGTATGTCATTCTGTCCCGCAGCTTCTGCAACACGGAGAAAACGACGGACTTGGATGAAATACGGCGCATCTTCACAGAGGGCGTGGCGGATATCCGCCGCGTTGAGCGGGAGTGCGCCGCTTGGAAGCAGGAGCAGTTTGAAGAAAATCACCGCAGGGTATGTGCCTGCGTGGAGACAATCGTGAGAGGAATGAACACATGAACGTTCTCGTGACCGGCGCGTTTCAACTGAATAGCAAAGAGCTTGCCGAGCTGGAGGCCGCCGGGCACAGAGTGTTTGTGCATCCTGATGAGCGTATTCCAGTAGAGCAGCCGCAGCGTTACGAAGCGGTCGTGTGCAACGGACTGTTCCTGTATAACCCCATCGAGCGTTTCACCAATTTGCGGCTGATTCAGCTCACCAGCGCGGGGCTTGACCGTGTGCCGCTGGATTACATCCACGCGCACGGTATTGAGCTGCACAACGCTGCGGGCGTGTACAGCGTCCCGATGGCGGAGTTTGCTGTCTGTGGCATTTTGCAGCTATATAAGCAGAGCCGCTTTTTTGCGGCGAATCAGGCGCAGCACAAATGGGAGAAGCATCGCGGCCTGCTGGAACTGTCCGGTAAGCGTGCGTGTATCCTCGGCTGCGGCGACGTGGGACGCGAGATCGCAAAGCGGCTGAAGGCCTTTGACTGCCGCATTACCGGCGTGAACCGCACAGTGCGGGTACTGCCTGATTTTGACGAGGTTTTACCTCTGGATAAGCTGGCGGAGACTGCGGCGGCCTGTGATATTCTGGTGTGCTGCATCGCCCTGACGCCGAAGACGCGTGGCATCGTGAGCGAGGAAATCTTTGACTGTCTTCATGACGGTGCGGTGTTCGTCAATGTCGCTCGCGGTGCGCTGGCAGATGAGGCTGCGCTGACCAAGTGGCTGCAAAGCGGTGGCCACGCAGTGCTGGATGTTTTTGAAGAAGAGCCTTTGCCGGAAAGCAACCCACTGTGGGAAATGGAGAACGTGCTCCTGACTCCGCATAACAGCTTTGTGGGGGACGGGAATCGGGAGAGAATGTGGCAGACGATGAAGGAGAATCTGAAGAATGGATGACTTAAGATCAATTTTAAAAGATGGGGCAGATCTTAGAAAATATCTCTTCATCCGTGGCTTTTTGATGACGGATGATTCAAGCATAGATGGCAAAAGCTTTCCCTTCTTTGACGAGTGGAAGTGCACGAGATTAGGGAACTTCTATGTGTGGACGCATAGGGACACTGGTTTTTACTGGGCTCATCAGGATGGACGGATTTTCTTCCTGTTCGGGCATGCATACAATCCGTTTACTATGGAAATTTCAGAAAGCAATATCCTTAAAAGAATTGCTGCACATTCGGGAGCCTCTGATTTCTATGATGTAATCAGTGAGTTAACTGGAATTTTTGTGCTCGGATTCATGGAGGGTAATAAGGTCAGCTTCTTGACTGATCCGTCTGGCATGCAGTCGGCTTGCGCCGGTGTTGTAAACGGAAAGTTTTACCTCACATCACATTCTCAGCTTGTAGCGGACATTCTTGACTTAAAGATGACGCCGTTTATACAGGAACTGATACACTATAAGTGGTACGGCCGCGTCATGGGTCCTTATCTGCCTGCTGATTTAACGCCGTTTTCAGAGCTAAAACGCATAGTCCCCAATATAAAGTACTCTTTCACAGGGGAAAACATATGCCATAAGCGGTTTTATCCACTTGATGAATTGAAGCAAGTTCAAAACGAAAAGGAATATGACGAGGTAATTCGTGAGGCCGCAAAAATTCTGAAAAATGGAATGACATTAGTCAGCGAGAAATGGGAAAGGCCGTGGATATCACTGACGGGCGGCATCGACAGCAATACCACCTTTGCGGCAGCAAATGGGATATATAACCGATTCCGTACATTCAGCTATCTTTCAGCAGAGAAGGAATCGATTGACTGCGAGGCGGCAAGGAAAATTTCTGCGGAATTTGATGTCCCATGGGAATGTTATCATATCCCTACTGATTCTTCAGTGTTGGCAGATTATGAAATTAAGCGTGAAATCATTCTTCATAACAACGCGTACATTGCGCAGACACCAGAAAACGAAATTAGGAAGAGAATCTATCTTGCAGATCATTTGCCTGCGGATGTTGAAGTAAAGAGCTGGGTCAGCGAAACAATACGCGCATACTGGTATAAGCACTATGGCAGAAAAACAATGCCGCCACTGTCCGCTAAGCTTTATCGGAATCTGTATAAAATATTTATCTTAAATCGAGGCTTAGCACATAAAATTGATCGGCTTTTTGACCAATACATTAAGGAATACGAGTACGAGTTGATTCCTCAACAGTATCCGCCGGCGGATGTGCATTATAACGAAGTAACCTGGGGAAGCTGGGGCGGCTTAAATATCAGTGAAATGAAGTTCTATTCTGATATTACAATCATCTACAACAACCGCAAGTTTCTCGATATGATGTTCAGGATTCCACTCATCGATAGGATATCGGACAAGCATCATCTAGCCATGAAGAAAGTGCTGAACCAGAAACTCTATGACATGGGAATCCGGGTTGTAAACCAGCACGAAACCGCTTTCAGAGCGTTTTGCCTAAATGCCATTTTTACAGCCAATATGATTCTGCCTTTTTGAGAATAATATGAAAGTGTTACTTGTTGCCACCGTACAATCGCATATTTGCCAGTTCCACAAGCCTCTGGTTGCAATGCTGCACGAGCGCGGCTGCGAAGTCTGCGTGGCGGCGCGGAACAATCTTGCCGAAAAGAATGGCCTGAAGCTGGACTTCGTGGAGCAGGTCTTTGACGTGCCGTTCCAGCGGTCGCCGTTTTCGCCCAAAAATCTTGGCGCCTACAAACAGCTCAAAAAGATCATTGACGATGGCGGCTACGATGTGATCCACTGCAATACGCCGGTGGGCGGTGTTGTGGGGCGGCTGGCAGCGCGAAAAGTCCGCAAGCGCGGCACCGAGGTGTTCTATACCGCCCACGGTTTCCACTTCTATAAGGGCGCACCGAAGAAGAACTGGCTTATCTGGTATCCGGTGGAGAAGTTCATGTGCCGTTATACGGACAAGCTCATCACCATCACGCAGGAGGACTATGACCTTGCTTCGGCGAAGTTCTCCACACGGGTGGAGCACATTCATGGTGTCGGTGCAAACGCTGCAAAGTATCGTAAGCTGTCCGAAGCAGAATGTGTGGAGCTGCGGCATGAGCTTGGCTATGCAGAGGATGACAAGCTGCTGCTTTGCACCGGCGAATTGCTGCCGAATAAAAATCAGATCACAGCGATCCGGGCGCTGAAAATCCTAATTAAGCAGCAGCCGAAGGCGAAGCTGCTGCTGGCAGGAAACGGCCCGACACTGACGGAATTGCAGGCAGAGGTTACTGCGCTTGGTTTGCAAAACTGCGTGGAGTTTCTCGGTTACCGCACCGATTTGGAGCGGTATGCCAATATTGCAGATGTGATCGTTTCCTGCAGCTACCGCGAAGGCCTGCCGATGAATATTGTCGAAGGGATGTTGCTGGGCAAGCCTGTCGTGGCATCTTACAATCGCGGGCATCGTGAGTTGATCGTGCCGGACGTGACCGGCTATATGGTGCCTCCGGCGGATGCGAATGCCTTTGCGGAGAAAATTGCAGTGCTGCTGAACGATGGCGAGCTGGCCGATCGCATGGGACAGGCCGGATATGAAAAAGCGCAGCTCTATGCAGATACCAATGTGCGTCAGGAGCTGCAAGCCATTTATGGGCTGTAATACGGGAGGATATCAGTGGGCGAACTGTGGACCGTGCTGGCCGTTTCCTGCGGACTTGCATTTTTGAGTGAAAAGTACACATTGGCATGGAATGGCCGACCGAGCAAAGTGCTGAACTATGGCATGGTTGTTCTGCTGATTGCATATCTGAGTTTCTTTGCTGGCCTTCGTACCGGCTATAACGACACCTATACATACATGAGCAGCTACGAGACGATGGCAGCTTTCCCGGCTGTTTTGGATGGGTTCAGTTGGAAGCTTGGTGATAATCCGGGCTTTGTGCTGCTCAATTCCCTGATGAAGGCGGCAGGATTTCGTGCACAAACCTTTGTACTGTTCTATTCGATCCTCTTTGTGACTGCGGCGGTCATTTTCCTGAAACGATATTCCGGCAGCTTCACACTGTCGATCTTCCTTTTTGTTTGTGCGCATGGTTATTTGTTTTCTCTGGCAGCCATGAAGCAGTGTGCCTCGATCGCCATTGGCCTTATGGCAATTCCCTATCTGCTGAAGGAAAAGTGGATCCCGTATGTGTTGATCATTTTGCTTGCAGCAACATTTCACCCGTATATCCTGTTGTTTTTGCTGATACCATTTCTCCGCTTTCGGCCGTGGTCTGCTGGAACATGGATTCTGCTGGCCGTTACGGTTGGAGCAGGTCTGTTCCTGCCGCAGATTATTGGAACTGTGATTGATGCGGCTGCGCTGCTGGGTGATGGCTATGATGCGGAAAACTTTATTGGTGAAGGCGTCAATATTTTCAGAGTATTGGTTGCGAGCGTTTCGGTGCTGCTGACGCTTGTGTTTCGCCGCCGTGTGATCGGAAATGATACACGAGACAATATGTTCGTAAACTGTTGTTTCTTGTATGCGAGCATTATGTTTGTCGGCCTTTTCGGTACTGCGAACTATTTCGGCCGTTTGGCAAACTATTTTGTGCTGTTTCCGGCAATCGTGCTGCCGATGATACTCAAAAAGCTCTCGGATCGAGATAGATGCTTCTTATCTGTGGCGATGGTTATTTGCTACTTGGCATATTTCTACTATGGGAATGCGATTAACGAAAGCTTTGCACAGGAGTTTTCTCGAGTGACTTTTTGGAATTACCTGTTGTCTTGAAGAGGCGGAAATGGAGAAGCATTCGATATGCGAGTTTTACAGGTTGTGACGAATATGGATCGCGGCGGCCTGGAGTCCATGCTCATGAATTATTACCGCCATATTGACAGAGAGAAGATCCAGTTTGATTTTCTGGTACACCGTCAGGAACGGGCGGCGTTCGATGATGAAATTGAAACTCTTGGCGGTAGAATCTACCGCTTGCCGCGTCTTGTACCGTGGAGCAAAAGCTATTTACCAAGCGTTCCGCACGAGCTGTTACGATTTGTGCAGTAATGTTGTATTTTGGATATTTCCTGTATGAATTTGGCGTTTCCAAAGGATTCGGGAGCAACTACTCAGCAATTTTGCTTTGGCAGTTTATCACCAGTCCATTCGGAGGTTAACGTATGCCCACTTCTTCTATCCCCCAATTAATTGAATCATGCGGTTTTTGCCGGGCGGGTGAAATGGAAGCACTTCAGGCAATGAAAACTGGCATGACTAACCGGTCTTATGCGTTTTTCGTCAAAGGGAATCGGTACATTATTCGTATCCCCGGCGAAGGAACGGATCGCCTGATCAATCGTGCGCAGGAGCATGCAGTTTACCGTGCAATTGAACCGCTGGGAATCAGCGAAACAGTCCATTATTTTGACCCGGCGACGGGAATCAAAATTGCATCATACTTGACCGACGCGCATGTTTGTGACAGCAGGAACTGGGATGAAGTCGCAAAGTGCATTGCAGCTCTGCGAGAGTTTCATTCAAGCAAGCTGCATGTTGTGCACAGCTTTGATCTGTGGGAGCGCTTAGATTTTTACGAGAGCCTTTGGGAAGGTGAACCTTCCACTTATGCGGATTACGGTAAAACGAAACAGGCGGTTCTCCGTTTGAAGCAGTTCATCGACGAACAGCCGAAGAGTATCCAGCTTTGCCATATTGACGCAGTGCCGGATAACTTTCTGTTTGTGCACGATACGAACGGTGCTGAACAAATCAAGCTCATCGACTGGGAGTATGCAGGGATGCAGGATCCGCATCTGGATATTGCGATGTTTATTATCTATGCAATGTATGATCGGGAGGAAGCTGAAAAGCTGATCGATCTGTATTTCATCGATGGCTGCGACGAGCTGACCCGCATGAAGTTGCACTGCTATATCGCCGTCAGTGGCCTTGTGTGGAGCAACTGGTGCGAGGTCAAACATCATTGTGGTGTAGAGTTCGGCGCTTACGCACAGCGTCAATATGACTATGCAAAAGAATACAGCGAGATATTCTTCCGAGAATACAGAGAGGCATTTGGCGGAGATTATGTCTGAACACATTGTAGAACGCGCGATCATTATGACTGCGGGTATCGGTCAGAGGCTGCGCCCTGTGACCCTGACGGCTCCAAAACCGCTGGCCACAGTAAATGGCGTATGCATGATCGATACGAACATCGCGGCGCTGCGCAAAAATGGAATCCATGAGATCTACGTCGTGGTCGGATACCTCAAAGAGCAATTCTATGAATGGGCAAAGAAGTACAGCGGCGTTACGCTGATAGAAAATCCATGGTACGCGAAGTGCAATAACATTGCGTCCCTCTATGTTGCGCGTGAATGCCTGAACAACGCGATCGTTTTGGACGGCGATCAGGTCATCCGCAATCCGGCGATCCTTCACCGGGAATTTACCGCTCCTGGTATTGTTGTGCCTGGACGCACAGCGCTACAAACAAATGGCTGCTGACAGTCGAAGACGAGATCGTGACAAAATGCAGCCGTACAGGCGGTGATCACGGCTGGCAGCTCTTCAGTGTGTCACGCTGGACGGCAGAAGACGGAGCAGGAACCGAATAAGCGCATCCGCACCTTCTGGACGGTGGTGTTCATCCTTCTGCCTATTGCGCTGATATTCTCGGAGAATTCCATGAGCAGTCTGCAATCCGTATCGATTATTGCGGTGTTTCCCATTGGAATCATTATTCTCATGATCGTAGCGAGCTTCTTTAAGGATGCGTCCAGCTATCTGCGGGAGAGAAAGGACATATGAGCATGACACAAACATCAGATCAACTCCAACAGCAGATCTGGGCAACAGAGCAGGAAATATTGGATGTGATCCATCAGGTCTGCACGGAGCATGGCCTGCGGTATTCTCTGGCTTATGGTACCTTGATCGGTGCCGTCCGGCACGGGGGTTTCATCCCGTGGGATGATGACATCGACCTGATGATGCCCAGAGAGGACTATGAAAAACTGCTTGCTGTCTGGGATCAGACCGCGCCGAAGGGGTACATTCTGCAAAACACCAAAACAGATCCGGATTTTACGCAGAACTTCACCAAAATCAGAAAGGATCATACAACGTTCCTACAGGACGAGGCGGAACGGACGAAGCATTATCACAAAGGCATATTTATTGATATTTTCCCTGGTGACCGCGTTCCGTCCGACAAGATTGGGCGGAAGATGCAGTACATTGCCTGCGCTGTGAATCTGCTATACAGCCGCGGACATACCAGCGGCTCGGGCGGAACGATTGGCAAAGTTGAGAGAGCCTTGCTTAAAGCACCGAAAGGAAAATACGCTGTGCGGCGTGAGCGTGCAGAGAAGAAAATTCGCAGCTGGAACGGGGATGAATCCCTACAATATGTGTTTTCAAGCACCATCGGGAGCAGCCGCAAGTATTATCCCGCAAACCTGTTTGAGAACATGAAAACGATTGAGTTTAACGGAAAGCAGTATATGTGTGTTGCAGATACAGACGCCACCCTGCGTGTGGAGTATGGCGATTACATGCAGCTCCCACCGGAGGAAGAACGTGCCTGGAAGCATCATCCGTTTTTGATCGATTTTGAGCATAATTACGAGGAGTTAAGCAGCGATGAATCCTAAGGTATCTGTCCTAATGGGCATTTACAACTGCGCAGAAACACTGCCGCAGGCTGTTGCCGCTATTCAGAATCAGACCTATTCAAATTGGGAGCTTATTCTTTGCGATGACGGTTCTTCGGACGATACCTATGAAGTTGCACAACGACTTGCTGCCGCAGATAACCGGCTGATTCTTCTGCGCAATGAACATAATCTTGGTCTCAACCAGACTCTGAACAACTGTTTGGCTGCGGCGACCGGCGACTACATTGCTCGGATGGACGGCGACGATGACTGCCTGCCAGACCGTTTTGAAAAGCAGATTGCTTTGCTGGAAACGCATCCAGAGTTTCAAATTACCAGCAGTCCCATGATACTGTTCGATGAGAACGGCGAGTGGGGACAGACAGCACTCCCAGAATTTCCAACACCCGCAAATGTTGTGGAAGGAACAGCAATCTGCCACGCACCGGTCATGCTTCGTAAAGAGTGTATGGATGCAGTGGGGGGATACACCGTAGACAAGCGAATGCTACGGGTTGAGGATGTGAATCTCTGGATTAAGCTGTATGCCTCAGGCTATCGGTGCTGCAATATTCAGCAGCCACTCTACCGTATGCGCAATGATCAGAATGCATTGAATCGGCGGAAGTATATCTATCGCGTGAATTCAACCTATGTTCGGTTGCAAGGGTGTAAGCTACTTCATCTTAGCCCGAAAAGCTATTTGAAAGCGTTCATTCCCATGATAAATGGACTGGTTCCTGCACGTTTACGGCAGGCCATCCGAAAAAATCAGCGAGGGGCAGGCAAATGCTGAAGGTTCTTTTTCTCATCCATGACCTTGGCCAGGGTGGTGCCGAAAAGGTGTTGGTCAACTTGGTCAATAACATGGATCGCTCAAAATTTGATATCTCTGTGGCAGTACTCTTCGGCGGCGGTGTGAACGAGCAGTTTCTTGCGCCAGACATCCACTTCCGCGCAGTGTTCCCAAAAGAAGTGCCGGGTAACAGCAAGCTAATGAAGCTGCTGACACCAACGCAGCTGCACCGAATGTGCGTGAAGGAGCATTACGATATTGAGGCCTCCTATTTGGAAGGTCCGTCTGCACGTATTATTAGTGGTTGTCAGGACGCAACCACCAAACTCGTATCTTGGATTCATGTGGAACAGCACACAATAGAGCGTCTGGCAGGTTCATTCCGTAATCAAAGAGAGGCACGGGAGTGCTATAATCGCTTTGACCAGACTGTGTGCGTCTCGCAGTATGTCTATGATGACTTCTGCCGTATTCTTAATTTTCAGAAACCATGCCGTGTACTATACAATACGGTGGAGTCCGAGAAAATATTGGCTAAAGCAAATGATGCTGTATCGGAACTGATGGATGACGGAAAAATACGGCTTATGGCAGTCGGAACGTTGAAGGAGTCCAAGGGATATATGCGGCTGCTGTCCATCATTAAGCGCCTGCAGGATGAAAACTATCCCGTACATCTCTATATTCTAGGTATTGGCCCGCTTCAGCCGGAAATGGAACGCTATGTTCAAACAAATAACCTGCAAGGAGCTGTTACCCTGCTCGGCTACCAGACCAACCCATACAAGTATGTCTCAAAGTGCGATTTGTTTGTCTGCGCCAGCTTTGCGGAAGGCTTTTCCACCGCTGCAACAGAAGCGTTGATTGTTGGAACGCCGGTCTGTACTGTTGAAGTTTCTGGCATGAAGGAAATGCTGGGTGAACACAATGAATGGGGCATTGTGACTGAAAACAGCGAGGAAGCGCTGTATCAGGGGATCAAGGATCTGCTCGACCATCCGGACAAACTTGTCCACTATAAAGAAAAGGCTATCGAGAGAGGCAAGACCTTCAGCACGGAGAATACCGTCCGTGCGGCAGAAGAGATGTTGCTGAAACTAATTCACAAAGGTAAATAATATGAACGTTTTGGTCATAAATGGATACTGCCTGTCCGTAAACAGCTCTGCAAATCTATGCCACCTTGCATACCTGCAAGGACTTGTTGATGCTGGCGCGCATGTATCGTCATTAAGTATAGATCCGGCAGACTATCCGGCAGACTTGTCAATGAAAATTCCGGATGAGATAGATTGTCACTATATACAGGCCATTTCGCTGTATGAACGTCTTTCTCACTTCAAAAATGGCATATCCAGCGCAGATAAGCAGAATACGGGCGGAGCGGCTGCTGCGCCTAGTAGACAGCCAGATGGTCTGCTTCAGAGCATAAAAAGCCGAATCCGCGCATTATATGGTCCTTATGGTATGGATAAGGTGTTTTATCAAAAATGCAAGGTATTTTCCTGTGATGTTAGCTTCGACCTTGTGATTTCGATTTCGCATCCCCCGGTTAGCCACTTGGCTGCATACAGGCTTCTCAAAACAAATAGGATCAAAGCCAAACACTGGATCCAGATTTGGGAGGATCCTTGGTATTCTGATGTGTATGGTTTTAACAGTCAGGAATGTGTACGTCTGGAAGAAAAACGGTTGCTGTCGTTGGCAGAAAAAGTATGCTACGTCAGCCCTCTGACGTTGTTGAATCAGCAGAAGCTATTTCCTGAGTCGGCGGAAAAGATGTTTTGGCTGCCACTACCTGCATACTATAAGAACGCTACGCCTGCACATAAATCTCTTGGGCGAAATATCTATGGCTACTTTGGCGACTATGCGCCAGCGGCAAGAGACTTAGAACCATTTTATACAGCAGCAGACAAGGCAGGAGTCGAGGTCAATATCTGTGGAAACCCAAGCAACCTTTTCCATTCGACAGATAAGATTCACATTCATCCGCGTCTTCCTTTAGCAGAACTGAAACCAATCGAGGACTGCACCAATGTTCTTGTGTTTCTCTGCAATCGGCAGGGCGGTCAAATACCAGGCAAGATATATCAGT
>PPYE01776446.1_pt1 | contig 47412 bp, 41 predicted proteins | sample 1559881 | NCBI WGS metagenome assembly PPYE01 (sample SAMN08240022, study PRJNA423297) | Human gut metagenome, whole genome shotgun sequencing project.
TTCCCCCGACCAAGTTTCACTCATTCGGAATTACTGTCTTGTTTGCGTTGTTATTGTTCTGTATCGTTTTCAAGGTTCGGTGCTTTCTCTCGGCCGCTCAAGCGGCGCAACGAGGAAGCCTGTTCATAATATCATGAATTCACGGATTCGTCAAGCGGTTTTTTCAAAGTTTTTGCGGTTTTTTGCGTTCTTTTTGGAATCACGAACGTTATTGCAGCTATTAAAGAAAATGTTCCGGCGTTTCCCCCAGTTCAGGAACGCCGGAACAAAAATCATACGTCCATTTTTCCCTGTCCCGCGTCGAGAATCTGCTCCACAATCGCCCCGCCGAGGCACTTTTCCCCCTGATAGAACACGGCGCTCTGTCCAGGCGTGACCGCACGCTGGGGTGTGAGGGCATGAATCAGCAGTTTTTGCCCGTCGCGGCGCACCTCCACCGGCTGGTCGCCCTGCCGATAGCGGAACTTGCAGGTGCAGCGCAGTGGTTCGCCGCCCGCCAGCGGGTCAGCGCCAATCCACGTCGCCTCCGCGCCGATGCTCATCGTCGAATACAGCATCGGGTGATCCTCGCCCTGCGCCACCAGCAGGCGATTGTTCTCCAAGTCCTTGCCAATGACGAACCAGCTCCGCCCGTCACCGCATCCGCCGATGCCCAGCCCGCGCCGCTGGCCAAGCGTGTAGTACATCAGCCCATCGTGATGCCCGACGACGCTCCCATCCGGCGCCACCATATCGCCGGGCTGCGCAGGCAAATAGGTCGACAAAAACTGCCGGAAGTTGCGCTCACCGATGAAGCACACGCCGGTCGAATCCTTCTTCTTGCACACGGGCAGTCCATTTTCCTCCGCAATGCGGCGCACTTCGGTCTTTGTCATGCCGCCGACGGGAAAAATTGCCTTCCGCAGCTGTTCCTGATGGAGCATATAGAGGAAATAACTCTGATCTTTGTTCGGGTCAATGCCGCGCAGAAGGTCGCCATTTTCGTTCGTCCGCACAAAATGCCCCGTCGCCATTTTCGATGCGCCAAGCTGCATGGCAAAATCCAGAAACGCCTTGAACTTGATTTCGCGATTGCACAGTACATCCGGGTTCGGCGTGCGCCCCGCGCGGTATTCTTTGAGGAAGTAGCTGAACACGCGATCCCAGTATTCGCGGGAAAAATTGACCGCATAGTAGGGAATGCCGATGATTTCGCACACCTCGCGCACGTCGTTCCAATCGTTTTCCGCCGTACAGACGCCGGATTCGTCCGTCTCTTCCCAGTTCTTCATGAACACGCCGACCACGTCGTACCCCTGCTGTTTGAGCAGCAGCGCCGCGACAGACGAATCCACGCCGCCGGACATACCCACCACAATTCGCTCGCTCACGCTTCTGCCTCCATAAGCCGCTGGATGACCTTCTCCGTCATGTCCCGGCTGACTTCCTCTGCCGGTTTTGCCGCATCCACCACGATGAACCGCTCCGGCTCGCGGCGGATGAGCTCGTGATATGTCGCTTCCGTCCGTGTACGGAAGGCGTCGTCTGCCTGCTCGATGCGGTCAAGCTGACTGCTGGCGGCGCGGCGGCGCAGAGCGGCTTCCCGGTCAATGTCCAGATAGACCGTCAGCATCGGCATCGTGCCATCCACCGCCGGGCGGTTGATATTCAGCACTGTGTCCACACCAAGCTGCCGACCGCCGCCCTGATATGCCACGGACGAATCCACAAAACGGTCGCACAGCACCGTTTTTCCCGCCTGCAGCGCCGGGCGGATGACCTGCCGCACATGCTGCGCACGCGCCGCGGCGTAGAGAATCGCCTCGGTCGTCTCGTCCATTGCCTTGTTTTCAGGGTCAAGCAGCAGCGCGCGAATCTTCTCGCTGATGGGGCATCCGCCGGGTTCACGGCTGCGGATGACCTCGAAGCCCCAGCGGTCGAGCGCATCCTCCATTGCCGCCATCTGCGTCGTTTTGCCGCTGCCGTCCATGCCTTCTATTGACAGAAACGCGCCCGGAACCGCTTCTTCGCCGGGGCAGAGATGGCGGATGATGTCCTCCACTGTCTCGCAGTACACATCGCACCCGCTGTTCATCAGCTCTTCACGGCTGCCGTAACCGTAGCCCGCGCCGATTGCGCCGATGCCAACCTTCTTCGCGCCCTCCATGTCAAATCGGCGGTCGCCCACCATCCACGCTTCGCCCGCATCCTCCGGCAGCGCCTGCCGAATCAGCAGTTCTTTGTCCGCACCGTGCCCATCCTTTGGGCCTACGATTTTCGTGATGTAGCGGTTCAGCCCGAAATGCTCGATAATCCGCTCCGAGGAGCGCTGCGGCTTGCCCGTCGCGATACCGATGTACCAGCCGTCGCGGTGCAGCGTCCGCAGCAGACGGCGAATGCCCGGATACACCCGGTTCTCAAACAGCCCGACAGCCTCATAGCGCTCGCGATAGGTGCTCACCGCCTTATTCGCCATTTCTTCGCTCATGCCCATGTATTCCATGAACGACCAGCCCAGCGGCGGGCCGATAAATTTGCGCAGCGTCGCCGCATCCGGCACGGGAAAACCGAGCTTCTCCGCCGCATAGCGTACGCAGTTCCAAATGCCTTCCTCCGAGCGGGTCAGCGTACCGTCCAAATCAAAAATTACACATTTGCGCACCGCAAATCGTCTCCTTCTACGCCGAAGCGCTCCCGCGTCCCGGCTTCCTGCAATTGCCTGATGATTTCCCGCGTCACCCGTTCGCCGGGCGCAAGCAGCGGGATTCCCGGCGGATACAGCCCGACCGCCGCCGCCGCGATTTTCCCCTCCGCTCTGTCCAGCGGCACGAGGATTTCCTCCGCCATCGCCGCCTGACGCGGGGTCAGGACAGCTTCCGGCATGTCCGGCATCAAGGTCAGCGGCGCAAACTGCTTTTTTTCTGCCGCCGGGATGCTCGCCAGCAGCTCTGGCAGTCGGCGGATTTCAACGATGTCGTCCATCACCGATAGAATCAGCACCACGCGCCGCTCGTCCGCCATTTCCACGTCCAGTCCGGCTTCGCGCAGCTGTTCCGCCAAGAATTTTCCTCCCTGCGGCGCGAAAATGACCAGCCGCGTCGGGTCAAAGCGCACGGGCAGATTCGCCCAATTCGCGTATGCATCGTGATACGGCGTGCCAACAAGCCGCCTGCGCACATCGTTGACCGCTTCGGATAACGCCCGCAAGTGTGCTCGACCATTCTCTTCCATCCACGCGCGGCTGTCATCGATGGACAGCATCAGCAGGAACGATGGCGATGACGTCTGTTCCCGCCGCAGCAGCGTCCACGCGCGCCGCTCATCCGCCGAATCCGCCAAGTGCAGCACCGCGCTGCCCGTCAGCCCCATCAGCGTCTTATGCACCGACTGCACCCACGCATCCGCGCCAAGCGCTCCGGCGGATGTCATCCCGTCGCACCACGGGAAATGCGCCCCGTGTGCCTCGTCCACAACGACTTTCGTCCCTTGACGATGCGCCGCTGCCGCAATCCGCCGGAAAACATCTTCCCGCATCGCGCCGCCGTAATAATCCGGGCGGACAAGCAGCATCGCCCGCGCATCCGGATTCGCCCGCAGCGCCGCCAGCACATCCTCCTCCGCCAGATAGCAGTACCCATCCGGCGTGCAGCGAACCGGCATCCACTTCACCCGCATTCCGCCCAGCACGCAGGCGTTCACCGCCGATAAGTGCGCATTGCGCGGCAGCAGCACCGTTTCGCCATCCCGCGCGTACAGCTGCAGCATCACATGATTACCCGCCGTCGATCCGTTATGGAGGAAAATCGTCTTTGCCGCGCCCGCCGCCTGCGCATACAGCCGCATGGCTTCGCGCAGTCCGCCCTCTGCCGCGTACAGGTCATCCGTGTTCGGCAGTTCCGTCGTGTCCAGCGCATACAAATCCGCCGCTCCGAACGGCGAACAGCCCTTATGCCCCGGCATATGCCCGCTTCTGCGCGCCGATGCCGCCGTCAGCATGTCGTATACCGGACGCATGTCCGCCATCTCCCTTCCGTCTTTCTGCATCCCCCAGTATAGCAGAAAACGCCGCGTGTGGCAATGGTGTTTGTTCGCATTGCCTTTCGTCAAGGGGCGGAGAAAATGCCTGTCTTCGGGCAGAATCCGCATCTGAAATTTTGTTGCGTGTTCCCCTTGCAAATCCCACATTTCGTGCTATAATAACAGACGTCGAAACAATATCTTGTGCTCTATATGGCGTGATAGCGCCGTGCAACCACAAGATTTAGGGCTTGCTGATTTTCCAGCGAGTACCATAGAGAGGAGAAATACCTATGTGCTGCCAAGTGAACGTGACGAAGGGAACCTTGTCTCAGGCGGAAATTGACGCCTATGTGGATCATGCGCGCCAGAAGTACAACCGCGAGCCGCTTTCGATGGACATTGCGGTGGATGGCGACGAAGTGGAACTGTCCTACGATTTCGGCAACGTGCCGTTCCAGCGGATTCGCCGCATCACGGGCTATCTGGTGGGCACGCTCGACCGCTTCAATAACGCCAAGCGCGCTGAGGAGCATGACCGCGTGAAGCATGGAATGCCGGCGGCGGTGTAAGAATAAGCAGGGTGATTTTTTCCCCGTTCGGGTGTCGGAAGGCAGCCGGGCGGGGTTGTTTTTTCTAAAAAAGCAGCATTTCCCCACACCCAAAAGGAGGTCGCCCCACACGGGTTGACCTCCCTATTTTTATGCCATTCTTTACCGAATCTCGCTCCTTATCTCATCCAGACACCGATTCAGCGCGTCCTCCCACCTCGGCAGGTGCGGTTCGGCGTCGCTCAGCAGCCGCACGCTCGACGGATGGTGAATGCCCACCGAGCCGCGGTAGCCGCTCACCGGCTGTACCCGGCAGCGGCTGCCCACCATCCCCAGTGTCGCCATCGCCAGCGTCGCAAGGTTGCATTCGCCCTCGTTGATGAGGTGGTAAATACCGAATTTCTCCGTCTGAATCAGGCTGACCATCGCGCGGGCAAGGTCAAGCGTGTACGTCGGGCAAGCCATCAGGTCGTCGGAAATCGTCAGCTTCTGATGATCCTGCGCTGTCGCCAGAATGCCGCAGATTTCCCCCTTCGGCGCGGCGGAGAACAAGCAGCCCGTGCGAACGATGAAGGACCGCGTCATCAGCGCGCGCACAGCTTCTTCCGCCTGCACCTTCGACAATCCGTAAACGTTCGCGGCGCACGTCTTGTCTCTCGTTCCGTGGATAACGTCCGGCGCAGCGCCAAACACCTCTGACGAGGACATCAGCATCAGCTTCGCTCCGATCGCCAGTGCCGCGCGAACCATGTTCAGCGTGCCCATCGCGTTCACGTCGATGCACTTTGCGGGTTCCGTTTCCGCTTTGAGCAGGTCAGTATACGCCGCCAAGTGGATGATGGCATCCGGCTTTTCCGCCGTCACCCATTCGCGCACTGCCGCGCCGTCCGTCACATCGAAATCCGCCACATCCACGCCGCGCGCATTCACATGCTTCTCGCGCAGTGCACGCATCACGTCGCGCCCCAGCATTCCGTCCGCGCCCGTCACCAATACCTTCATCATGTCCACCCTTTCGCCATTTCCGTCCATCTTTTTGCCAGATATTCAAGCTGATTATACCATTTTTTCTGCCTTTGCGCAACTGGTGAGGGGGATTTTTCATTGACACAAGGCGCCATTTCGTGTATAATAAAGAAAAGGAGGTCGATTTTATGACACGCAAACGTTTCTCAGCGTTTTTACTAGCATCCGCGCTTCTCCTCGTCTTTCTGACAAACGTCGTTTTTGCAGATGGCGGCAAGAAAAAGCAGACTATCCTCACCTCCGGGGATTATCAGTACGTCCTGCTTGAGGACGGTTCCGCAGAGCTTCTCTACTGCCTAAGCGACGACGCGGAAATCGTGATTCCGGACACGCTGGACGGTCATCGCGTCACAAGCATTGACACCATCTCTTTTTCCCTCTCCCTAACAGCCGTAACCCTTCCCAATTCTGTTGCCGACCTCGACCATAACCCCTTCGGCTGCTGTCCGCTGCTGCAAACCATTTCCGTCGCCCCGGAGCATCCGTCTTTTTATACATTGGACGGCGTTTTGTTCCGTAAAAAGGACGATGTGCTTGTTGCCTATCCGCGGGGAAAGGCTGCTTCCAGCTACACCGTTCCGCAAGGAACATCGGCTGTTGGTGAGCGCGCCTTTGACTGCTGCTCCTTTTTGACAAGTGTTTCTCTGCCCGCTTCCGTTACAGAGATTGACGATTACGCTTTCAGCGATTGCTCCGCCCTCGTCGAGGTTTCCATTCCCTCCTCTGTTGACGAGATTGGTTCATGCGCTTTCAACTACTGCACCGCGCTGTCTTCCCTCGTCATTCCCGATTCCGTCACAGAAATCGAGGAGGGAGCCTTCTCCGAGTGCCGCGCTCTGACTACAGTTGTGCTTCCAAACTCCCTTACAGAAATCAGCGACTATCTGTTTTCCTACTGCGCTTCCCTTTCCAGCATTCTCATTCCTGATTCTGTGACGGAAATTGAAACAGGCGCATTTCAGCGCTGCACGGCACTTGTCTCTATTGTCATTCCCGACTCCGTCACGGAAATCGAGGACATTGCTTTTTCCGAGTGCAGCGCCCTGCGTTCCGCCCTTCTCCCCGCTTCCGTAACGGAAATTGGCGTTGGCGCTTTCGACAAATGCCCCAACCTCACGCTGACCGTTTTCCGCAATTCCTACGCTGAACGGTACGCACAGCGAAACCATATTCCCTACACCTATGCCGACTAATTGAAAAAGAATCATCCCCTGAAAATGCAAGGAGGCCGCCCCTCATCAGGACGGTCTCCATTTTTGTATTGATAAGTAAAGCAGCAAGCAGGGTCATTTTGCTAAAAATGACGATTAGCTTGTTGGAAACACATTTCCCAAACCCTATGAATGCAGCACGGGCACTGCGGTTGTGAAGTCGTGAGAAATGCAGTCGGTGTCCAATCACATTGCCCCCGCGCGAAGATTGAGGCGACCGCCAGTGACGGCGCCGAAAATGCGACTGAGCATTTTGTCACGTCCTTTCTTGTTTTTGGGGCATAGAAAAGGCGGAGCTTCGAAAGAAACTCCGCTGATGAGAGAATATACGATGTTAAGTATTGGAGAACAACTCGTATTGGAGACCTACAAGGGTATGGGGAGTACGTTCAAGATACAATGTTAAGTCATTAACTGTAAGTATGTCAGAAAAGAAATCAATCGCCTGTTTTAGAACCGAAAGAGATATGTTCCTGTCATTTTGCGATTCATCCTCACACCGCTTTCGTACATACCACCTTGTTACTGAAGGTTTGGGCCCAACAATTTCCTCTATTGCGATACCAACCTCAACATAGTAATCATTAGCATCCCATTGAGAACTTTGAACATAGACACAATAGACGAGCTCGCCATTAGAAAGAAACCAATAACTCTTATTTTTTCTATACCCAAATGCCTTGAGATACTCGTGCACAGCTAAGAGAAAATCATTTTTATTCATTGAAATCACCTTTCAACATAGTTAGGGATACCCCTCATAATTGCGCCCAAACCATCCGCATCATCCCCGCTGACCAAAATTTCGAGAAAAAGCGCAATTCAAGCGCACTGTTTGTACGCGAAATAAGCCTCGTTACGCAACCTTCATTCGAGTGCGAGCAAGGTATAAATTCGCAAGTGCAAACAGCGTGCAGCAATGCTGATGCAATTTTTCCCTTCCTCGGTATCGTGTCTTGCAGAAATGAAAGATTCTCTTTATCACGCAAAACACATGTGTCAGGAGATTTGACCACATCAATAGTACTGAGTTATAGTACGTTTCTCTCCATTGATGACATCTTCAAAATAATATTCTACATACTGACCCTTAATTTTTCGTTGCCCCAAAAAGAGCATTGGCGTGTTGCTAGTACCCAATGGCCATTCTGAATCTTGGATCCATGAAGGCTTTTTATGCAGCGCATCTAAATGAAAGGCCGAGTTTAATGCAACCCGAACAGCCTTTTGCCGTTTTCCTTTAGGAATGGAGTTTGTTGACAAGATAATCTCTTGAATCACACTACCAACATCAACGCTATCAAGGTAGTCAGGAACTGTATCGATCGCAAACTGATGCAATTCACGATAAAAGGTACTCTTTTCAACATCAGGGAGGTCGTCATAGAAGAGTGACCACATCATGTTATATGCAGTAGAGCAACGACTAATTCTATTGATCGCATAATAACCAACGGTTAATGTGCGACGGAGATCAAAGTTATCATGCTCAAAAGCATTAACATTCAGAGGGCATTGCTTCCATGATTCAGCACTCTTATCTTGTGTTTGTGGAATTCTCCCATTGATAAACTGAACAAGCTCATCATTAGTCTGTACTGCAGATGCAAAATCTTGAGCGGACATTTCAAGAGAAAGGTAGGCCTTGATAATATTTAGCATCAGTTATTCCTCCATTATTAAAATTCGTCCATTACCGTCCTGATATTGACGAAATTCTTGTAACCATACTTTTGATGGAACCTTGTATGCGCTTTCGAACCGATTTCAATATAGGATAGCGGCTGTCGTTTCCACCGTGTGAACCAGTCCGCTGTCCGCATCCACGCCGATGTGCTCCTTGTAGCCGAAGTGCCACTGGTTGCCCTTTTTGACGGAATGAGCTTCCGGATCACGCTGCTTTTCTTCGTTGATGTCTGCCCCCAGCACGTCGCTGATCAGGCTCATCGTCAATTGCTTCTTCACCTCTTTATTATACCTCTTTCCCGACATTTTGGCTGTTCTTTCTTTGTGCTGGATTGCCCTAATTGAAAAAGAATCATCCCCTGAAAATGCAAGGAGGCCGCCCCACCGGGACGACCTCCGTTTTGTATGGGATTTTTTCGCTTATACTATTTCCAGATAAGAATGCGCCAGAATGGAAAAGGCGCAAGCAGATGGCGCAGGTGAATCGGGAAATCGTATTACTCCGCCGCTTCTCCCACGGTTTCCGCCGTGATGTCGCGCCCGAAGTACTTCATGGAAATCTCGCTCAGCTTGCCTTCTTCGCGCAGCTCAGCAATCGCCTGATTGATGGCTTCCAGCAGGCTCGCGCTGTCGTCCGTCTTGCGGGTCGGAATCGCCACAAGGTTTGCTTCCTCCGTCAGGGCGACAATCTTGATGTCCGCGTCCGGGCGCTTCTGCATATAGTCCGCAATGGACACTTCGCTGTTCAGCGTCGCGTCCGCGCGGCCCGTCAGCACCTGCATAATCGTCTGGTCAAGCGTATCCACGCCGACCACCTCTGCGCCGAACTCTTCCGCCAGAATCATGTAGGTGCTGGCGATGGAGTTCGTAGTCTTCTTGCCCTTCAAGTCTTCAAAGGACTTGATGTCCTCGTTGTCGCCCCGGACGACCAGCGCCGTGCGGTTGAAGGCGTAGGGGGTGCTGAAGTTGTACTTTTCCGAGCGCTGTTCGGTCACGTCAATGCCGTTGGCGGCAATGTCGTAGCGGCCGGAGTCAATGCCGGCGAGGATGCCGTCCCACTCCACGGTCACGAACGTCGCCTTCACGCCCAGCTTCTCTGCAATCGCCGTCGCAATTTCCACATCAAAGCCGACCAGATTGCCGTTTTCATCCGTGTACGTCCAAGGTGCCCAAGTGCCCTCCGTCGCTATGACGATTTCGCCCTTTTCCTGAATGCGTGCCAGCTGATCCTTGCTTTCCTCCGCCAGAGCGGTCATGCCCAGCGCCATCATCAGCGCCAGCAGGAGACTGACAAACTTCTTCATTTTGAATGCCCCTTTCAATTGCATTTATGAAAACCAGCAATGCCGGATTTTCAGCGTTGGTTGATTTTCGCGAGGAACTCCTGCGTCCGCGCTTCTTTCGGGTGCGCGAAAAATTCCTGTGCGCTGTTCTGCTCGATGATTCTGCCGCCCTCCATGAACACGACACGGTTCGACACATGCCGCGCGAAGTTCATCTCGTGCGTCACGACCAGCATCGTCATGCCCTCTTCAGCTAACTGGCGCATCACGTTCAGCACTTCCCCGATTAACTCCGGGTCCAGCGCGGATGTCGGCTCATCGAAGTAAATGATTTCCGGATTCGTCGCCAGCGCGCGGGCAATCGCGACGCGCTGCTGCTGCCCGCCGGACAATTGCGCAGGATAATGGTCGCAGCGGTCAGACAAGCCCACTTTGTCCAGCAGCTTCCGCCCAATCTCCTCTGCTTCCGCTTTTTTCATCTTCCGCGCCACAATCAGCCCTTCGGTCACGTTTTGCAGCGCCGTTTTGTTGCGAAACAGGTTGTAGTTCTGGAACACGAACGCCGTCTTTTGGCGGATACGCGCAATATCCCGGTGCGACGCGCGGTTCAGGTCGAATTTCTCGTCATCAAAGAGCAATTCGCCCGCGTCCGCGCGTTCCAGAAAGTTCACGCAGCGCAGCAGCGTCGTCTTGCCTGACCCGCTCGGCCCCAGAATCGCCACGACGTCGCCCTTGCTGACGGACAGGCTGACGTCCCGCAGCACCTCGGTCGTCCCGAATTTCTTTTGCAGGTGATTGATTTCCAGCATCGCCATCGCGCATCACTCCTTCTGTGCGCCATACGCGCTGAGCTTCTTCTCGCCCCAGCGCTGCACCCACGTCAGCACCGTAGAGAAAATCAGGTAAATCACGCCGACTTCGATATAGAGCGCCATCGGCTCGTAGTAGTACGCCACGAGCTTCTGCGTCGCCATAAACATTTCCGTCACGGTGATGTTCGCCGCCAGCGACGTGTCCTTCACCATAGCAATCAGGCTGTTCGACAGCGGCGGGAACGCCGTGCGCAGCGCCTGCGGCAGCACAATGCGGCGCATCACCTGCAAGTAGCTCATCCCCACGCAGTAGCCCGCTTCCATCTGCCCCACCGGCACGGATTCCAGCGCCGCGCGCATCGTCTCCGCGCAGTACGCGCCCTCGTTGATGGAGAAGACAATCACCGCCGCCGGAAACGGGTCGAGGATGATGCCCAGCGACGGCAGGCCGTAAAACACCACGAACAACTGCACCAGCAGCGGCGTACCGCGCACGACCCACACATAAAACCGCATAATCTGCCGCAGAACCGGCACGCGGGCATATTGAATCATGGCGGCAATGACGGCAATCACCATCGCGATGGAAAAGGCGATAACCGTCAGCGGAATGGTCATTTTCAGACCGGGCAGCAGAATCTTCGGGAAAGATTCAATCAGCAGTTTAACAATGCGTTCACTCATGGTTTGCTTAAAGTTCCTTCCATACCCAACCGTAGGCAGCGGCAAAGCCGCTTTCTCGCGCAAAAATGACGGCGCTGTCCAAATCAGACAGTATCCGTAGGTTTATCCTACCATGCTGATGGCGGAAATGAAACGATTGGCGAAAACTGCTTTTTCCTTTTTCCGATTGCGGCAGGCGAAAATCAACGAACAGGAAAGTCGGTCAACCTGAAAGTTGGCTTGATGGTTGACCGGCATTGTTTATTCGGTTATTGCGCCGTCGGTGTGGGCTTCACTCCTTCCTCGGCGAGGTAGCTGACCATGCAGTAGCCCTCCACCACGTCCGTTTTCACATGCACCCACTCTGGGTCGTCGCACACCTCCAGCACAATCACCCGCTGATTCGCCTGCAAGCGCATCAGCAGCTCGCCCACCATGCTCGGCTCGGCGCGCAGATTCAGGCTCGATGCGTTGACGTACATCACCTTTGCGCCCTCCGGCAAGCTGTCCGTCGTCACGGGCATCAGTGTCGGCTTCGGGGTCGGTGTCGCGGGCGGGGCAGGCGTTGCAGCAAGCTCCGGCGGAACGGTCGGCAGCACCGGCGCACCCGTGCCGCCCTGCATCAGCACCATGCCGGGATAGTAGAACGCAAGGATTTCGTCGAATTTCTTGCTGTACTGCCCCGCCATCCACTGCGCCCCGCGCTGGCTCATGCCCACGCCGTGCCCGTAACGCCGTGATTGCAGCAGGAACTGCCCATTCTCCTCCGTCACCGAAAAAATCTCGCTGCCGGAAATGTCCAGCGACAGCGCGGCGGTGTTCTGCCGATTCAGCGAAATCGTCACCGTTGCTTCCCCCGCCGACAGAAAGTCCGTCAGCCGATTGTCCGGCGTCGGGGAGGGTGTCGGCACGGACGTCGCCGTCGCGGTCGGCACGGGGCTGGGCGTTGCCGTGGCTTCACCTAATTCCCATTCGTCGCCTTCCGCGGGCGCAACGTCGTAGGTCGCATCCCCTGCGGGCAGCGGAATCGCCGTTTCCTCCGGCAGGATGGACGCGAACGGCTTCTTGCCCGACCATTTCAGCGCCACCACAAGTTCCGTCATCCGGCGGCTCGGCGCGGCGAATGCGGGAGATGCCAGCGTGACGGCGGTGATTTCGTCAATGCGGAAATTCTCCTCGTCCGTGGAATACCCCTCCCGCGTCAGCACCGGCAGCATCTGCTCGTAAATCAGCGTCCGAAGCGTTTCTTTCACCGTGCCGTTTTTGCTGATTTTCATCGTGCGGACGATGCTCTGCGGGTTCTCCAAATCATACGGGTCATCAACCATTGCGTAGTAGCCGTAGTCGCCGCTGCCCGACCACACATTTTCAACCAGCTCCGTCTGTCCGCCGTTGCTGGCGCTGTAAAAGCATTCCGCCAGCTTACCGTTGTACATGCCGACAATCCCCGCCGTCTCCTGCACGGCGCGGGCGGCGTTTTTGGTGGATGAATCAACGCCCTTGAACACTTGGTCGTTCGTCGTGTCCACCACGTCATAGGCGCGGGAGGCGTTCAGGTGGGACAGCGCATAAGTACGCGCACAGACAGCCTGCGCCTTGAGCGCCTCCAGCGGGAATGAGTCGCTCATCTCATACGGCACGACGCCCAGCAGGTAATCCTCCACCGACAGCGACAGAATCGGCACGAGCGTCCCGTTCTCCACCGTCAGCATCAGCGAACCGGGATAGAGATTGCCGTTTTTCTCAAAGCGCAGCCCCGGCATTGCGCTGCCGGACTGATTCCGCCGGAATTCCGCACTTTTGCCCAGCCGCATACTCATGCCATCATAGAACAGATACAGCGCACCGGAGCGAATCTGCACCGTCACCTGCGCGTTTTCCGGCAGCGCCATCAAGTCCTCGCCGCCCACGCGCACCGTGTACGCTCCCGCGAGGGTCAAATCCGCGCGGTCAGTCAGCTGCAAACGGCGCAGCAGGACGCGCACCATAGGGGCAGCCTCTTCCGCCGACGCTTTTCCCGGCATCCCCGCCATCAACAGCGTCCAGCACAGCACCAGACACACCGCCCGAAGCAGTCGTTTCATGCACATACCTCCTGTTTGCGGCAGAATCCGAGTTTTTTCAGACCTTGCCTTATTAAAAAACGGATGACACGCATATGTTCATCCGCTTGGAAAATATTTATTCGTCGGAATTGGGAAAGTTTTGGAAGTCGCCCGAGGTTTCCGCCAGCATCGTCTGGAAAACCACATTCAGCCGCCCCAGATCCGGTGCAGCGGGATTCGGCAGCGCTTCCAGCACCTGCTCCGCATGGGCAAATTCCGCCAGCAGATACGCATCCAGTTCCGGAATCCGCGGCGCTGTTTCCTTTTCTCGCGCCTGTTTCTTCTGCGCCAGCAGGTCATCCACCACGCCGCGCATCGAATCCGGCAGCACCGCCGCGCACAGTTTGTCAAACGGCACAGGCGCGACCTTCCTGTACTGCTCCACATAGCGGAAGCACAGCAGCGGACGCAGCGCATACAGGTACTTTTTCAACCGCACCTGTTCGCCCTGCAAGAAATTCCGCCAAGTGCTGTACGCCGACGCATACTGATGATGCAGATTCCGCTCCGCCGAGAAATACGCATCGGCACAGTCCGCAAAGTGCCGCCATGCCGCCGTCTGCGCATACACAATCGGGGAATGCAACCATTCCAGCAGCGACGGATTCGACTTGCCCAGCAGCCCCAGCGCCTTCTTGATGTCCCACCCGGAATAGTCCTGCACTTCGTCCAGCGGACCGTCGATATGGTCAGGCAGCGGGTCAATGCGCAGATAATCCTTTATTGGGCGAATAAACACATATCGCACGTCATAGTCGCTGTCCGGCGAGGCAAAGCCCCATGCTCGGCTTCCCGATTCCACCGCATACAGAATTTTCACTTGATTCGCCGCTTCGATTTCGCGCAGCTTCCGGCGAATCGTATCCGCCTGATTCATGGGCTTTGCCCCTCCTTCCGCGCATAATACTCAAATATAAGGAATTACTTTTCCTTCGCCATCGCCTGATATTCCCCCGGCGTCATCCCGGTGTACTTCTTGAATACTTGACAGAAATAGCTTTTGTTCGGATACCCGCACGCCGCGCTGATTTCGCCCAGCGTCTGCGGTTCTTTGCTGGACAGCATCATCTGCGCCTTCTCCATCCGCGTCCGGGTCAGGAAGGTCGAGAAGTGCTGCCCCGTTTTTTCGTGGAACAGCCGACAGAAGTACGCCGGCGTCAGCCCCAGCGAACGGCTCAAATTTGCCTGTGAATACGGCAGCGAGCAGTCCGCCCGAATCGAGTCAATCACCTTCTCAATCGGCTTGGCGTTCCCCGGCTGCGGACACGCGCGCAGAGACGGCTGCAATGCATTCAGCCACGCCAATAGCGCCTGACGCGGGCGGCGCGTCATCTCGTTGAGATTCAGCCCCTCCGTCAGCGTCCGCAGGGACAATTCCGCGTGCTGGCTCCAAATCGCCTCAATCACCAGCGGCACGAACGCAAAGCACGTCACCGACAGGTTCTGATCCTCCCGCAGCGCGCGCGATACATACCCGCCCAACACCGCGTACTGCCGCCGCTTGATGCATGTCTGCAATTCCTTCCGATGCCGATGCGCCGCCGCGCCGTCCAGCGGCGAGACGCGCGTCCACCAGTCGCTGATTTCCCGCATGGGCTTCAAGTGTTCCGCCCACGTCGCCGCGAGGTCAAATTCCTCCCCGATGAACATCGTACCGTCCTGTTCCAGCGCGACGGACGCCTGTTCCATCAGCGCATGGGCGCACAGCCACAGCACCGGGTCGCGATGCGCCCGCGCGGGGAATCGCGTCAGCGCCAGCAGCACCGTCATCACGTCGCCATCCGCCGCGAAGCAAGCCGCGCTCACGCCGCACAGCGCCATCGCCTCCGGCACAATCGCCAGCGCCTCCTGCCGCTGCTCTTCCGTCAGCGGGATGTCCGCTTCCCAGCGAATCAGCCGCCACGCGTACACCGGAACCTCCAGCGTGCTTTTCGGTGCGTCGCCGCCGCTCTGCATCATCGCAAGCATCGTCTGCGACAGCTGCTGCTCCTGTTCCTGCGTCATGAGAGGGTTCACCTGCTTTCTTGGGTGGAAATTTAATTGCAAAAAAGCGTCCCAGCGGGTGAATCCTTCAGCCCGCACGGAACGCTCCTATTTCCGCATTCTCTATTGTACGCCATTTTTCGTGATTTGGGAAGGGGTCAGCAAAAAAAATGTTGTCCCTTGTCAGTTTTGTACGAATTTCTGCGTCGTCATGCCTTGAAAGAAATCAACATCCGTCGGTACAATGCGGCACACGCCGATTTTGTCCAGCGTAATCACGCGCAGCTGTTTCCCGGCGGACTTCTTGTCCAGTGTCATGGCGTTCAGCAAGTCCTTTTCGCGAATCGCCGGAAGCTGACGGGGCATTTCCAGCGCATCCAGCAGGCGATTCAGCCGCGCGCTCGTCCCCTGCTCCGTCATGCCCTTCTCTTCCGTCATCGCGGTAATAACGCGCATCCCCAGCGCGACCGCCTCGCCGTGGCGCATCCCGGTGTAGTGCTGGCAGGTTTCAACCGCGTGGGCGATGGTATGCCCAAAGTTGAGCGTCATGCGCAGCCCGGTGTCGTGCTCGTCCTGCGCCACAATGTTCGCCTTATACTGGATGCAGTGCGTCAGGATTTCACCGATAACGCCCATGAGCGCAGTCCGACCACCGCCCGCGTTTTCTTCCAGCAGCCGGAACAGCGCCTCGTCCCCGATGCACCCGTACTTAACGACTTCGCCCAGTCCGTCGCGCCAGAAATCATCCGTCAGCGTCCGCAGCGAATCCGGGGCTACCAGCACCAGTTCCGGCTGATAGAATGCGCCAACGAGGTTCTTCCCCTGCGGCAGATCGACCGCGACCTTCCCGCCGACAGAGGAATCAACCTGCGCCAGCAGCGTCGTCGGCAGCTGCACAAAATGCACGCCGCGCAAGTACGTCGCCGCCGCCAGCCCCGCCAAATCGCCAATCACCCCGCCGCCCAGCGCAACAATGGCATCCTTGCGCGTCAGATGATGTTCGCAGAGGAAGGCATACAGCGTTTCCAGCGATTTCAGGCACTTCGTCTGCTCGCCGTGCGGCAGGACAATGCTGCACACGCGCAGACCGACCTTTTCCATCGACGACACGACTTCTTCCATATACAGCGGCGCAACATGGTCATCGCTGACAACCGCGACCGCAATGTCGCCGAGCTTCTCGCGAATCATTTCGCCCGTTTTCGCCAGCAGGCCGCGTTCGATATGAATCGGATAGCTTCTTTCGCCCAGCGGTACGGTAATGGTCTGCATGAAAATCGCCTTCCTTATCTTAAAGCATCCATCATGTCATCGAATATGATTCCCTGATTATTCCACCCGAATCATATTTTCCACCGTGCAGACCTCCGGGTCAAACTTCGCCAATGCCGCCCGAATCGCCTGTTCATTCGCCTCGTGCGTAATGATAATCAGCGGCACGCGGCTCCCCGCCAGCTCCGCCTTCTGCATCATCGTTGCAATCGACACCTGCTCGCTCGACAGCCACGTCGCAATCTTCGCCAGTGAACCCGGCTCGTCCTGAATCGACAAGCGCAGGAAATACCGCGTTTTCCAGTCGTTCGTGAACACCAGCGACGCATCCGCATTTGCGCTGTTCACAAACGTCGGATGCACATGCACATCCACCGTTGCGGCATGGAGAATGTCGCCCACCACCGCGCTCGCCGTCGGCAAATCGCCCGCGCCGCGACCCTGCAGCATCATTTCCTTGCAAGCGTGGCCGTGCAGATAGACGGCATTGAAGCTGCCGTTGACCTGCGATAGCGGATGGTCATTCGCAATCAGCGTCGGATGCACGCGAACCTCGATGGTGCTCCCACTGCGCTTGGCAATTGCCAGCAGTTTCAGCACATAGCCCATCTCGCGCGCATAGGCAATATCCACCGCCGTAATTTTCGTGATGCCTTCGCGATAGACCTTGCTGAACGGTACGCGCGCGTGGAAGGCAAGGCTCGCCATAATAGAGAGCTTATAGGCCGCGTCCAGTCCCTCGACATCGGCGGATGGGTTCGGTTCAGCCAGCCCCAGCTGCTGTGCATCGTGCAGCACGGCTTCGTAGTCCTCGCCGTTTTCGTACATACGGGAAAGGATGTAGTTCGTCGTGCCGTTGATGATGCCCATCAGAGAATCAATGCGGTTCGCTTGCAGGGGCTGCATGAGGGTGTTGATAATCGGAATCGCGCCGCAGACGCTCGCTTCGTAGTACAGGCCGACATGGTTGCGCTGTGCAGCGGCTTGCAGGCGGTGCCAGTTCAGGGCAATGGCGACTTTGTTCGCCGTGACAACGGTCTTGCCGTTTTCCAGCGCGCGGAGCATGTAGTCCGTCGCAGGCTGTTCGCCGCCCATGAATTCGACAACGATGCTGATTTCCGGGTCGCTCACCACGTCGTCGGCGTTCGTTGTCAGCAGTTCATGTGGCACACCGCAGGCGCGGGTTTTGTTCACATCGCGCACCAGCACCCGCTTGATGCGGATGGAGAGACTGTCGCGGTGAGCAATCTCGCGGGAAAAGCCTGTCAGCAGCGACCACACGCCCCCGCCAACATTGCCGCAGCCCAGAAATCCGATTACAACTTCCTTCATTTTGTCTGCTTCCTCCTGCTTTCAAATGCCTTCTTTTCTCGCTTAATCAGCCCTTGTTCCGCTCGTAGATAAGCCGCAGTCCTTTCAGCGTCAGCAGCCCATCCAGCTTGTCAATGACCTTGCTTTCCTCGGCAATCATCACCGCCATGCCGCCCGTCGCGACGACGGTGGCTTCCTGCCCCAATTCCTGCTTAATTTTGCGGACGATGTTCTTCACCAAGCCGACATACCCATAATACATGCCGGATTGCAGGTTCGTCAGCGTCGTCCGCCCGATGACGTGCTCTGGCTTCGTCAGTTCAAAGCGCGGCAGTTTTGCCGTCCCGGTGACAAGGGCTTCGCTGGCGAGCTTCACGCCGGGGCAGATGCATCCGCCAAGGAACACGCCGCCCTCTCCGACCACGCCGAACGTCGTTGCCGTACCGAAATCGATGAAAATCGTCGGCGCGCCGTACTCCTCATACGCCGCCACTGCGTTCGCGATTCGGTCGCTGCCCAGTTCGCGCGGGTTCTCGTAGCGGATGTCGATGCCCGTTTTGATGCCCGGAACCACGAACAGCGGCGTCTGCCCGAAGTAGTTCTGGCACATGTGCTCAATGGTAAAATTGATAGTCGGCACGACGGAGGAAATCATGATACCCTCGACTTCTTCCGGGCGAACACCGACATGCTGAAAGAGGTTCACCAGCACGATGCCGTATTCGTCGGACGACTTCTGGATGTTCGTGGACATTCGCCAGTAATAGCGCATTTCCTTGCCGTCAAAGAGGGCAGTTTTGATGTTGGTATTGCCAATGTCGAGGGTGAGGATCATCCTCCATACCTCCTTATAGAATCGCTGATGGCCGACGTTTCAGCCATCAGCGGGAATCGTTCACTTGCCGTACAGACCAGCTCAATCGCGCGCGGGGGCAAAGCTCCCCTTGTTACGCCGTCTTCTTGTGCATTGCCTTGCGCAGCGCCAGCACAATCGGGGGTGTAATCAGCGCCGCAGCAACGGCTTCCAGCGGGCCAGCGCCGCCAGCGGTTGCGCCAATCGCCGTCAGCACCGCCGTATTGTCAATGCCGCAGATCATGTAGAAAATCAACATCAAGCCGAGATACAAAATTGTGTTCGTCAGGCTGCCGCAGGCCGCCGCAACCGCCAGACCCGTCTTTTCCAGCTTATGCGCCATTGCCTTGTGGACGAAGTGAATCACCACCGGCACCATCAAACGCGGCAGGAAGGTCATCACAATCACCATCGGCAGCGACGCCCCCATCAGCGTGCCGACCAGCGTAGATGGACGAAGCAGCGCCGACACAAAGCTTGTTGCACCGAAGGTCAAGCCCAGCAGCACGCCGTATTTCAGCCCCATGAACAGCGTCCCGACCGCAACCGGAATCACCAGCAGCGTCACGTTGCAAAATCCAAGCGGAATCAGCCCCAGCGGTGTTTGTCCCATCAGGAAAATCAGCGCCATCAGCAGCGCCAGCGTCACGAGATTGACCAGATTGCCATTGCGAGTATTCATTTTTCCTCCGTTCGAGTCTCTTTTCGAGTACCCTACGATAATTATTTCCGCACCAGCTGCATTTTCGTCTGATACTTTCGCTCTCAGCGGCATCATTGGCGCGGATGCCCTCATTATACCGAAAAAAACGCCGCTTGTAAAGGTTGAAACAGTATTTGAACAGCGCATTATTGCAAGCTATTTATATGAAAGCAGTTCACCCTGCGCAGGCTTCCTTCTCCATACGCTCCGGATTGCTTTTTCCGCCGGATTCTGATATGATACAGACAAATTCGCAGGAGAAGCCGCGCTGCTTTTCCCGTCAGGAGGAGGCAAGGAACATGAAATTGTTGATTTTAGGCGGCAGCGGGTTCGTCAGCGGACGGCTGGCGCAGATAGCGACAGCGCAGGGGCACGAGGTCTGGTGCGTTACACGCGGCAATCGCCCAATTCCCGAAGGCGTTCACGCGCTGACGTGCGACGCGCACGACCCGGCTGCCCTTTGCGCCGCGCTCGCCAGCGCGCAGCTGCAATGGGACGCCGCGCTGGACTGCATCTGCCGCGATGCGGCCTCCGCATCGGTCGATTTGTCGGTGCTGCCCGCCTTCACGAATCGCCTGCTGGTGATTTCCACCGATTCCGTGTACCACCCCGCCTACAAGCGCGTTCCGCAGGACGAAACCGGCGTTTATCTGCACGACGGCGGCTACGGGAGCAGCAAGCGGCAGATGGAGGAGGTTTTTCTGGACGCGGCGGCGCATTCCGAATCTCCTTTCGCGTGGACAATTTTTCGTCCGGGGCATATTTTCGGCGCGGGTTCACAGGTCGGCTGTTTCCCGGAGCATTCCCGGCAGCCGGATTTGATTGCCCGCATGAAGCGTGGCGAACCGCTGCGGCTTGTTGGCGGCGGCAAATTTCTGATTCACCCCATCTATGTGGATGACCTGTGCCGCGTCCTGCTGGAAAGCATCCCCGTCTCCACAGCCTTCAACGAGATTTTCTGCATCGGCGGACCGGATATTGTTTCCAACGCTTCCTATTACATTTTGCTCGGAGAAATTTTGAACGTTCCCGTGACTATTGAAGAAATTCCGTTAGCCGGCTATCTGGAAGCGCATCCCCAATTCAGCGGGCATTTGTGCCATCGCGCGTATTCGCTGGAAAAGCTGCGCCGCACGGGGATTGCTTTGCCCGGCACCCCCCTGCGCGCAGGGCTGCAGAAGCAGGTCGAATGGCTCCTTTCTCTTGCGCGGTAAAGCCCCGAATCGGCGAATGTCTCTTGCGGCATTCGCCGATTCGTTTCGGGCATAAGAAAAAGAGCCGATTTTTCAATCAGCTCTTTGCGAGGTGCCATCCAGATTTGAACTGGAGAATGAAGGTTTTGCAGACCTTTGCCTTACCACTTGGCTATGGCACCATAATAAGAAATGGAGCGGTAGACGGGGCTCGGACCCGCGACCTCCACCTTGGCAAGGTGGCGCTCTACCAACTGAGCTACTACCGCATAATATGTGTGCCTTGGGGCGGAATCGAACCACCGACACGCAGATTTTCAGTCTGCTGCTCTACCGACTGAGCTACCAAGGCGAAAGATGGCGACCCGGAAGGGGCTCGAACCCTCGACCTCCAACGTGACAGGCTGGCGCTCTAACCAACTGAGCTACCGGGCCACTTGAATGATGGTGGGAACAACAGGGCTCGAACCTGTGACCCTCTGCTTGTAAGGCAGATGCTCTCCCAGCTGAGCTATGCTCCCAAGTCCTGTACTGCTCCCGATGCACAGAGCCTTTCGCCAGCTCAGTGACCTTTGCACCACAGCCAAGTGGTGTCTGCGCGGGGTTCTTTGGTCGAACCGCGGCGACATGGATTATTATATCATCCTTTGGCGGCGCTGTCAAGAGGGAAAATGCAAAAAATTTGGGTTTTTCGCAAGCGAAACGCCGCCTCCGCAGTCAAAATGTAAATTCCGCTGTTTTTCGTGGACTTTCGCGCGTGGGTATGGTATGATAGGAAGTGCAAACCTGAAGGAGGTTATTACAATGAAGCGAATCATTGCGCTGCTTCTTGCCGCGCTGCTGATGGTCTCCTGTGCGCTGGCAGATGTGGCCCTGCGCGGCTACGACGCCAAATCCGGCTATGTCTATGTCACGCTGGGGCAGTGCCCGCAGGATGCGGACGGCGGCGTCGAGCCGATTATCTGGCGCGTGCTGAGCGTTGAGGACGGCAGAGCGTATCTGCTGAGCGAATATGTGCTGGAGGCGCGCCCCATCCACAGCGATTATCAGGAGTACGCCAACAAGCCCACCAACAAGAAGAAACCCGGCTTCAACGGTGACTTCACCCAAACCGAAATGAGCCGCTACCTCTGCGGTGATTTCGCCCAGAACTGCTTCACGGACGACGAGCGCGCCATGCTGACCCCGGATGACACGTTCGGTCTGTTTTTCCTCGCCAGCGACGCGGATTTGAAGAACAAGGCGTACGGCTTCACCAGCAATGAAAGCCGCAAGGCGTGGGGTACGCCATACGCGCTGGCGAACGGGCTATTCAAGTACGGCAGTCAGCGCGGCGGTCACTCCCCCTACTGGACGCGCTCCCAGTCCTCCTCCGACGCCCGCCACGCGCGGTGCATCAAGTCCAAGGGCGAGTTGGGGCGCATCAACGTCATCACACTGGACGAGGGAATGCGGCCCGCGTGCTATCTGTCTTTGAGCGCGAGCGAGATTTCCGGCGGCACGGGCACGCTGGATGATCCCTACACTTTCACCCTTATCCCGCCGACGGTGATGGAGGATTAACATGCGGAAGATAACCTGCCTGCTGCTGCTTCTCTGTCTTCTCCCCTCTTTCGCACTGGCGGACAAGACCATCACCCTCACCTTCACCGGCGACATCACCCTTGGCGGCGAGGATTACCTGCGCACCGCCGAGGACAGCTTCTTTGCCGTCTATGAGCGCGAAGGCGCGGGGTACTTCCTCAAAAACTTCGCGGATTTCTTTGCCGAGGATGACCTGACCGTCGTCAATTTGGAGGGCGTGCTGACCGACAACAACGTCCTTTACCCGCGTGACAAGGGCAAAGGCGACGATGGCTACTGGTTCCGCGGGCCGGCAGCGTACGCCAAGGTGCTTTCCGCCGCGAGCGTGGAAGTCGCGTCGTTGGCGAATAATCATGCGTTCGACTACGGTGCGCAGGGCTTCCGCGATACGATTGCCGCCGTCGAAGCAGAAGGTCTCGGCTGGTTTGGCACATACAACAAGAACCGCGACCCCGAAACGGAAAAGTTCTACTTCTATACCAAGGACGGCGTGACCATCTGCCTGATGAGCCTGCTCTGGGACGACTACAACCCGCAAGACCCCAATGGCAACGGCGCGTATCTCCGCCAGCAGATTACGGAAATCAAGCAGTCCGGTCAGGCGGACGCAGTCATTGCCATCCTCCACGGCGGGCAGGAGTACGGCCGCCACCGTACTAAGCCGCAGACCATCTTCACCAAAATGGCGATTTCCGCCGGGGCGGATTTGATCATCTGCCACCATGCGCACGTCGTCATGGGCATGGATGTCATCAACAACCGCAGTGCGTTCTACTCGCTGGGCAATTTCTGCTTCGGTGGCAACCGCAAGGCGTATCAGGAGAACAAGAACCGCACCCCCGCCGTGCAGGACGCCGCGCCCGCGCTGATGCTCCGCGCCGTGCTGACGTTTGATGATGGCGGCACTTACAAGGGGCAGCAAATCACCCTCTATCCCGTACAGACCACCGGCATTGACCGCGCGGCGGGCGACACCGTGCAGGTGAACAACTATCAGCCGAAGTTCATCACCGGGTCTTTGGCGGCGCATGTGCTGCACCTGATGCAGATTGACATGAACTACGATGCCAGCAAAACGCCGAAGTACAGCAATGCTGAGTCCATCAACAAGACGCTTCGGGCGCTGGTGATGGCGCGCGAAGAGGAACTGGCGGCGATGGCCTCCTCCGAGGGCAGGGAGGCGATGACGCTCCCGTTCCTGCCGGCGGAAGCGGAATAAAGTCGCTCAACCCGCGGTAGAGTTCCGCGAAATCGCGATTTCGGGCATATCAACCGCTGGTTCGTGTGCAAAGCCTCTTTTCCGTGATAGAATGACAGCCAGAAGGGAGGTGCTTCCACATGAATCAGGAGAAAATCGGGAAGTTCATTGCGTCCTGCCGAAAAATGAAGCAGCGGGAAGAAGCTGCGAATCGGCGGATTCTTCAGCTGGAAAAAGTGCTTGCCTGCATGACGATTGCTGTATCGCTCACGATGATTCTTGTCGGATGCTATCTGGCGAAAGACCATCTTGCCCTCGGAATCGCCTTATTGACATTCGGTGCTGCGGTTGTTTTTGCCATCTGCTTTGTCGGCGTGAAAATCGAGCATGACACCGGCTATTACGAATGCCCCGAATGTGGAAAACGCTATGTGCCGACCATGAAAGCCGTCGTGATGGCACTGCATCGCGGCACAGCCCGCAAGATGACGTGTCCGTTCTGCGGAAAATGCGCCTATCATCAGAAAGTGCTTGCAAGGTAATTCTATTTCCGAATGCACCTGCGCCAGCTGCATACGCCTTGGCGCATGCTTATCTGGAAATAGGATAAAGGCAACACCGCCCAATTCGGCGGCGCGTCGGGCGATGTCTTTTCCGCCATCTGCGGCATGCAAATTCCTCGATTTACCTCCAGTAAACCTTCGAAATTTGCATTTGCATTTTCAGCGGCGCGGACGGCAGCGTCTGATACCAGTATGCGCAGGAAGTATAGTCGTCGTACCGCGGTCCAGTCCATCCCATGTTGTCCAGCGTCATGCGAAATCCGGTTTCAAAGTGGATCGGGTCAGCGACGTGGAAGCGGTACAGCAGAAATCTCTGCTGACCGTTGTAAAATGCACGGTTATCACCGTAAATGGCGTACATTCCGCTGTAGAGACCGCTGTAAGTCTGATAGGATTTAATCTGCACATCATTTCCAAAGCCGTAGGAGCCGCAGAAATAATCCTCTGTGCCTGTATAGTGAATGGAAGGATATTTATCATCGTCTATGTACATTCTGGCTTCGCCTTCCACCCAGCAGGTGTTGTTTCCGTTCATTCCGGCGGCCAGGGTCACGCCCACGAACTGACCTTTTCCCTGAATGCCATCGATAATGGTGTAGGAACGCCCCTTCTGAACGGGATGCTCCTGACGGTAGGAAGCGTGGAAATATCCGATCTCGTCAGGCACCTCACAGTGACAGCCGGTGATGATATAATACAGGCTCTGATCCTTTTCGCCACGGTTTTCCATGGTGATCCGGCAGTGCTTTTTGAAAGGCATCTCCCAGTAACAGTTCAGTCCCCGTCCGGGAGCCACCAGGATTTGTGCGGAGTTGAGCACCGCATATTTTCCATCCCTGTCCACAAAATTCTCATCGTATGCGGTTCCGAAAAATGCGGAAATGGGCGCTTCCACGGAAGGATATTCGCAGTTGTCCCAGTACATGCGAATCACGAAACTGTGTCCAACGTAGCCGGTAAACCAAATGCTCTGGATCATTCCGGGACCGTCGGTGTCCACCAGCGTCACCGTCTCCCCTGCACGAATCGCCACGGTCGGACTGAGCTTGGTGCAGTCTCCTCCTTTGGAACCGCCCGCTCTGGCTCCTGTGGGATTTTCTGCGGAGAAAGCGAAGGTCTTTGCATTGCTGATCATGCAATACGGTTTCATAGGTCTTGCCTCCCTTGTTTTAACGTATCCTTACTATTCATTTTGTGGTTCTTGACAGAACGACATTCGTTGCTGTCAGCGTTCCATCTGTCACAAAAGGATACGGAACTTCTTTCCCGTTCCAGTCTGCTTAATCACTGTGACAATATTATAGCATCTGTACAGCGATTGCGCAAGTCCGTGAAAAACGAACATAGAAAAGAAAAAACGCCTGATGCCATGCTTTACTGCTCTCTTGCATGTGCTTGACGCCGCTTCACTGCTGCGCGAAACGGCGTCTTTGACAGTCTGAATTGTACATCTGACAAGGGATATCATAGTTCCTTGCAAAATGCAGTCATGATAAAGAAATCGCCCGATGCGTGCGGAGCATTTCCCGCGCATCGGGCGATTCTTCTATAATGGCAGCACCGCGCAACTCGGCAGCGCGTCGGGCGGTGTTGCCTAATACGATTTCCAGATGAAAATTCGCGGCGCAAGCAGATGGCACAGTTGAATCTGGAAATAGTATAAATACCGTTATTCTTCCGGCAGCGGCGCAATCAGTTCGCGGTCGCACTTGCGGTAGAGCAGCAGGCAAATCGTCAGCGAGACGATTTCCGCAATCGGGAACGCCCACCAGATGGCGTTCGGGCCGATAAGGGACAGCGCCCACGTCGCGGGCAGCAGCACAATCAGCTGGCGGCACAGGCTCATAATCAGGCTGTATGTGCCGCGGCCGACCGCCTGGAAAACCGTGCTGAGCGTAATGCCCGCCGCCGCAATCAGGAAGTGCGAGCAGATAATCCGCAGGGCGACGCAGCCTTCCGCCGTCAGCGCCTTGTCCGCCGAGGAGTCGAACGGCATCATCAGCAGGTTCGGCACAGCAAGGAACAGCAGCGCGCCAACCGCCATAATCACCAGCGCATACACCAGACACACGCGGACGCATTCGTAGACGCGCTTTTTCTTCTGCGCGCCGAAGTTGTAGCCCACAATCGGCACCATGCCGTTGCACAGCCCGAACACCGGCATAAAGACAAACGACTGGAGCTTGAAATATACGCCCAGAACGTTCACATAAATATCGCCAAAGCCTGCCAGAATCATGTTCATCAGCGTTGTGCAGACGGAGGAAATCGCCTGCATGATGGTGGACGGAATGCCAACGACGAGGATATTCTGCACCGTCTTCCAGTCGAAACGGAAGCCCTCATGCGTCAGGCGCAGTTCCCGGTTTTTCCACTGATTCAGGACGAAACCGACGGTGCAGCTCACAACCTGACCAATAACCGTCGCAATCGCCGCGCCGGCGATACCCATTTGGCAGCTGAAAATCAGAATCGGGTCAAGGATGATGTTCGTCACCGCGCCGGACAGCTGGGTAATCATCGACAGCGTTGTGTTGCCCGTCGCCTGCATCATGCGTTCAAAGCAGATGGACATGAACTGCCCCAAGCTGAGCGTGCAGACGATGCGCAGGTACAGCGTGCCCATTTCCAGCACTTCCGCCTTCGGGTTCGTCATGCCGATATACACGCGGGCGAAGAACAGCCCGACGATAACGAACAGCAGCCAGCCGACAACCTCAATCAGGATGCCGTGGCGGGCGGCATCGCGCGCCTCATGCGGGCGCTTTTCGCCAAGCCGGCGTGAAATCAAGCTGTTGATGCCCGTACCCATGCCGGTCGAAACAGCAATCATCAGCATCTGCATCGGCATAGCGAGGTTGACCGCCGTCAGCGCATCAGGCAAATACTGCCCGACGAAAATCCCATCGACGATATTATACAGTGCCTGCACCAGCATCGACACCATAATCGGCACGGACACCGTCGGCACGAGCTTGCGCATCTCCATCGTGCCCAGCATCCGGCTGCGTTCCGTGTTCTGCTGTTCCTGTTTTTCTGACATATTGCTTTCCTTTCCGTATTCATACTATTTCCGGATGAAAAGGCGCAAGCAAATGGCGCAGGTGAATCCAGAAATAGTATCAGTCCCCTATGAAGCCGAGAGGAAAATGCCCCTCAGCCAAAGGATTATTGTAGCAAAATTCGCCCTGTCCGTCAAGGGAAAATCCGCATTTTCCACCGCTTTTGCAAAAAAGAAAATTCCCTTTGCCCCCATCGTGATTTCGTGTTATAATCGCCGATGAAAGCAGTTGTTTTTCCGCTTGAAGGGAGGAATCCGCATGAGCGTCAAAATGCCCAAACCCGTCAGCAAAACAGAACTCTCGCGCCTATACACACGGCTTGCCATCGACACCCATCATCGACTTGACAACAGCACCGCAGAAGGGCAAGCGCGTCTTGGCCTCCTCCACCGTTTCCTTGATGCCTGTGCCAATCTTTATGGGACGATGACACTCTGGCACGCATGGGAGCTTTTTCAGCATGTTGAGCCGGAATTGACTGCCAAGAAAAAGATTCTCCGCAAGGATTTCTTTTCCTTTGCGGAAATTGTGCGCGTTGAAAAGCATGCCTATGCCATCATGCTGCTGCCTGACCTGTACGAAGAGGAGACGTCCATCAGCATTCAGGATGCCGAGCTGGTTCATAGAATGCTGATTTACCCGAACATTTGGGGCTTGAATGAGTATTACAAGCTGCTGAGCTATCAGGACGATAAGCCCTGTGTCGTTCCCGCACACGATGTGTTCTATGCGTATGCCGACCCGAATTATTTCTGGGAAACGCCAGAAGCGCGTTCTCTCCGCTTCTTTCTGGCAAACCTCCATGTCGCTCCGAACGCCAAAACCACTGCGCCCGACGGCACGCCTCTGCGCGGCAAGGCGTTGTCAGAGGTTGTATTCTGGACAAGAGATGACCACTGGGAGTATGACGATTATAAGGCGGCGTGGCGCAAAAAAGCAGTTTCCGAAGAAGCAAACAAGCCATACTTGCAGCGCATCATGGAAAAAATCCAGCGCGGAATTCTGCTGTCGTTTGTCTGTGATCAATTTTCTTACTATGTGGAGTTGCTTGAAGAAGCCGGCATTCAGTTTACCAAGCCGCAGTTTGAAACATTCGCGAACCGCCTCTGTGAATTGAACAATCACAGCCATCTTTGGTCAAACTGCGGCGGTCAGCCTGTTGAAATGTACGATGGGCTGGACAATGCGAAACTGGATGCGGCGGCGATTATGAAAACCATGCAGCTTGACCCCGATGGTTATTATCGCAATCCAGTCTTATCGCGCATCACGCCGAAGAAAAATGAGGATGGACAGGACTGAACGATCCGGAAACAGTATGCGGTATTGGCGAATTTTCTCCATGACAAACGCAGGAAAGTATGCTACAATAGACGCGGTAAACACACCAATTCACTCGACAAAGGAGGTACGCCCCATGCCGCGTACCCTATCCCCTGCTGCACGCATCGAGCGCAGCATCCTCTCCGATTTCCGCAAACCGCTCTGGCGGCCGTTCGTCCGCGGCATCAAGCAGTACAAAATGATTGCTCCCGGCGACCACATCGCGGTGTGCATCTCCGGCGGCAAGGACTCCATGCTGCTGGCAAAAATGATGCAGCTGCTGCAGCGCCACACCGACATTCCCTTCGAGACGGAGTTTCTCGTCATGGATCCCGGCTACAATGCCGAAAACCGCCAGCGTATCATCGACAATGCCGCCCTGATGGAAATCCCCATCCGCATTTTTGACAGCAGCATTTTCGAGACAACGAAAATCGCCGAGCGAAATCCCTGCTACCTCTGCGCCCGGATGCGCCGCGGTTTCCTTTACGACCGTGCGCAGGAAATGGGCTGCAACAAAATCGCACTTGGGCATCACTTCAACGATGTTGTGGAGACGACCGTCATGGGGATGTTCTACGGCGCTCAGCTGCAAGCCATGCTGCCGAAGCTGCACAGCCGCAATTTTCCCGGCATGGAGCTGATTCGCCCAATGTATTGCATCCACGAGGAGGACATCTGCGCTTGGCGCGATTTCAACGCCCTGCACTTTATCGCCTGCGCCTGCCGCCTGACCGAAGAGCGCGACAAAAGCGGCGATGGCATCGGCAACTCGAAGCGCGCGGAAATCAAGCAGCTGCTGAAAACGCTTCGGGAGACGAACCCCGATGTAGAGAAAAACGTCTTCAGCGCGATTCACGCCGTCAGTCTGGACACCATGCCGGGCTGGAAAATCGGCGAAAAGGAATACAGTTTCCTGGATGACTATGACAATTGGGAAGCAACGCACCGTCCGGCGGATAAGTAAACGAACACGGGTCAAGGGAAGCACATTCCCCCGACCCGTTTTTGTATAATACGACAAATGTGCAAATTTCCGTTTTTGAACAAGAATTCAGCTCCCCAATGAAGCAGATTTTTGCTGCCATCAGGGAGCTGTTTGCTTATTCCGTTTCTTCCGGCGGATTCGTTACTTCCGGCACATCCGTCGGCTTCGGCACGTCCGTCGGCTTCGGCACGTCCGTCGGCTTCGGCGCTTCCGTTGCTTCCGGCACGTCCGTCGCTTCTGGCACGTCCGTTACTTCCGGCACATACGTCGCTTCCGGCACGTCCGTCGCTTCCGGCACGTCCGTCGGCTTCGGCGCTTCCGTCGGCTCCGGGGCTTCCGTTGGCTCCGGCACGTCCGTCGGCTTCGGCGCTTCCGTCGGCTTCGGCGGATTCGTTGGCTTCGGCGGATTCGTCGGCATCGGGGCTTTCGTCACTGCCGGCGCTTTCGTCGTTTCCGGGGGCTTTGTCGCTTCGGGCGCATCGGTCGCTTCCGCATCGTCGGGCTTGTCCAGCACCAGCGGTTCAAGCCCCAGCAAATCAGAAACCGTCACGAACTCGAATCCCGCGTCGCGCAGCATGGGAATCAGCGTTTTCAGGCACTCATAGTCCGCCATTCGCGCGTGATAGAGCAGAATCGAGCCGTTCTGGGTATCGCGGAACGCCTGATAAGGTTCGGTCTGCGCCACATCCCACAGGACGACCTTCTCCACGCCGTGCGCATAGAAAATCGGCAGAAAATTCTTCTCGGAGTTCATATAGTGCCCGAACGGCGGGCGCAGCAGCCGCAGCGGATAGTGGTAGCCCAGCACCTCGTCCACGCGCTCCTGCGACAGGCGCACCTGCGCATCCGCGCTGGACTCGGAGTATTCCAGCAATTGCGCGTGCTTCCATGTATGACTGCCGAACTCATCGCCGTGTGCCAGCGCGTCTTCCCACAGTTCACGGTCTTCCGCGCAGAACAGCTTGCCGACGATAAACCACGTCACCGGGAAATCAAGTTCAATGCTCAATTCGTGGATTTTATACACAGCATCCATGTTCCAGCCGTCATCCACCGTAATCGCGATTTTTTTGGATTCGCGGTCGCCGTGGCGGACAACGTAATCCTCCGGAATCGCGGCAAACGCCGTCTGCTGCACCAGCATCAGGCACAGCACCAGCGACAGCAGACGCATCATGCGTTTCATCAGCAGCCCCTCCTTATTGCGGATCAACGTAGTTCGGTTCCTGCCAGATATACCAGTCCGTGCCGTCGGTCAGCATCGTAACCGTCCCGTCGCCGGAGAAGTAGAGCGCCGCGCCCGGCATGTGGTTCTTCACCCAGCCCGCCGTCACCTTTGTGCTGAGGGCGGAGCGGTTCGGGACGAACAGCACCTGCGGCTGTGTCTGCTCCACAAAGCTGTCCGGAATCGTCGCCAACCCGTGATGAGGCGCTTTGAGAATATCGCAGCGGAGTTTTTCGCCATACGTCGCGGCGTACCACTGCATCGTCTCGTTGTCAATATCGCCGGTCAGGAACGCCCGCGAATCCCCAAACTGCACCATGCAGGCGGCACTGCGGTTGTTCTGCCCCGTCGGCAGGGGGCAGCGGAAAATCGTCAGCTTTGCGTTGCCCAGCGTCAATTCGTCGCCGTCGCCAATCTGCACATAGGGGATGTTCTTCGTCCCCGTCGCTTTGACCGCCTGCTGATGGTAGCCCTCTTCGTCCACATACGTCGTGGTGTTGGGCGACAGGAACGCATCCACCTGATACAAATCGGAGTACATAAGGTAGATGAAGCCGTGCAGGTGGTCATCGTCGCAGTGCGTGTTGAGCAGATACTTCAGTTCCGTGATGCCATATCCATCCAGCGTCGCATACACGCGCTTGCGATAGCGCCCTTCGCCGCCGTCCACCATCATGGCTTCCCCGCCAGATTGCAGCACCATCGCGTCTGAGCGGTTCGTGTCAATGCAGGTCAGGCGCAGCGTATCCTTCTCCGCCCAATCCGCCGGCACATCCGCTTCGTTCTCCACCCGGTACACCTCCGCCTGCGCCGCGCCCAATCCCAGCGCCGCGCACAGCAGCATCAGCAGCAGTTTCCGTTTCATACGTTTTCCTTTCCACAAGGGAGTTTCTCCCTTGACCCTTCCGCGCGATTCGGTTGGTGACACGTTCATGCTGTGTCCGCGTGTTTATACAGGGTTTCGCTCCTGCGGGAGCGACCAGAGGGCTTTGCGATCGCCCTCTGGACTCCTTCGCATCCCCATCTAAGTTACTTGATTTTTGTCGAAACAAATTAGCTTGTGAACCTTTCGTTCCTCCAAGCCGCAATAAAAACCAAGAAACATGGGTGTACACCCCGAATGTTTCCAAAGGGCGACCGCAGACATTCGTCTGTTTTTATTGCCCTTTGGTCGCCTCCGCAGAGGCAAAACCCCTGCGGCAAAGCCAAATTGCCAATAAAATAAAGGGCGTTTGCTCCCACACACACAGGGGGCGCAATCCAAGCGCAGCACCTTACTGCGCTTGCACCCACCCGCGGGCGACCGCAATCTCATACACCCCGTCCGCCATGCCTTCCGCCAGCCATTGCTGATACACCGGCGTCACCAGCAGATATTCCTCCGCCGGATTCGATAAATACCCCATCTCCACAAGGAAGCACATCATCTTCGCCCAGTTGTTGCCGACATAGTTGTCGTTCAGCCGCACCATGCCCGTGGAGTTCGCCAGCGTCATCCCGACACGCGTTTTCATCGCGTCCAGCAGCTTCTGCCCCATTTCGCGGTAGGTGTCCGCATCCGCAACCGCTTTGGCATAGTCGCTGTTCAGCGGGCCATAAACCTGTATGCCGCGCTTGCTGCGGTTGCTGGAGTTGTTGCAGTGCAGGCGGAGCATAATCTGCGCGCCGCCCGCTTCCGCGATTTCACAGCGTTCGATGTTCGTGTGGAACGTCGTTTGATCTTCGCGGGTCATGACGACGTTCGCGCCCTGCCGAAGCAGCTCGTCGCGCAGGAGCATTCCAATTTCCAGGCAGACGATGCTCTCGCGGCGATTCGTCTTGGTTCCCTGTGCCATGCCGCCCTTGCCGCTGGTCGAGCCAGTCAGCCCCGGTCCAATCGGCTCATTGACGAAGCGCCCGTTTTCCTGATGTCCCGCGTCAATGCAGACGGTCACGCCGCTCAAGCGCCCCTCCTGCCGCTGCGGCGCTTCCGGCGCCTGATAGCCCTTGCGCACGGTCGCTTCTTTCTTCATGCTGCCCGATCCGCTTTTCACCTGCACGGTGAACTGCGTCCGCGCGAAGGTCAAATCGCTGATAACGTCGCCCTCGTAATGCCCGTTTTCGTCCGGGTAAACCGGCTGGGTGACGGTCTGTTCCTTGCTTCGCCAGTAGAGGAGCATGTAGTCCGTCCCGGCGGCGTTGAACGCGTAGTGGAAGCCTTCCGGCGTTTCCGTCAGCACAAAATCCATCACTTTCGCGTTGCTCTTCCCGGTCGGCTTCTGATAATCCACAGCCTTCGGAAGCGTCGTCGATGCTTTGCCGATGCTGCCCGTCGTGCGCGCCGAGGTCAGCGCAACGCTCGTTTTGCCGCCCGCGCCGGAGTAGGCAAGGGAAACATCGCCCTCAAAATGCCCGTCCGCGCTGTACAGCATCATCCAGCCTTTTTCGGCGGGCGTTGTGTATTCGAGGATGACGAACGGGTCTTGCGCGCCCGCATCAAAGGCATAATGCAGCGCGTATTCCGATGCCGTAAGTGTGATGGACACGCCGGCCGCCTGTGCGGTCGTCGCGCAGAACAGCGCCAGTACCGCGCAGAGCAGCAGCGACAGCAGCCTTTTCATCTTTTTTCCCCTCCGTGTTCCTTTTTCCAGCGGCGAATCAGCTTCTGAATGCGACCCCACGGTGTCCGCGACTTTTTCAGCGCCACCGCCGCGTCCAGCGCCCCCTGCCGGTACAGGTTGTTGTTCGGCTCGCGGCGAATCGCCTCGCGGTAGGACTGGTGTGCCGATTCATACTGTTCCAGCGCCATGAGGACTTTGCCCTGCATGGCGTACCATGCGCTGTCGCGGGTGGATGCACGCAGGAGCTGCCGCAATGCCGCTTCAGGATTGTCCTGCCGGAGCATCTTTGCCGCCAGTGTCAGCGCATCCTGCTGGTCAAGTTCGCGATTGAAGGCAGCGGATGCCGTCGTCCGGTTGACCGCGAGCTTCATCGCTTCCTCATACGCCAGATTCAGCGTAATCATTTTTTCCTGCGCGGCTTTTCGTTCCGTTTCGTCCTGAAATTTATCGGGATGGCAAGTCTTTACCAATTTGCGATATGCTGCGCGCACCTGATCCGCGTCGGCAGACGCTTCCAACCCCAATACGCCAAATGGATTCCGCATCGCCAACACCTCCTGTTTGCTCTGCGGCTGTTTTGCTATCCTAATTTACTTGAAGGCACGCAGGTTGTCCCACGGAATCAGCAGCCAAGCGCCTGATTCATGGAGCCGTCGCAGTCAGCGCATCCAACAGCAAGGGATGTGATGCTGCCTGGCATATATCAATATCCGAAGCCATGAATTTTGAACGGTTCATGGTCATCCTTCGGAACCCCGTCACTCGAACTTCTCGCGCCGGATTTCCGCGCCCAGCGAGCACAGCTTGTCTTCCAGATGCTCGTAGCCGCGGTCGATGTACTCCGGCTCGTAGATTTCCGTCACGCCGCGCGCCATCAGGCCCGCAATCACCAGCGCCGCGCCCGCGCGCAGGTCGGTGGCCGTTACCGGTGCACCGTACAGCTCCGGCACGCCCTCGATAATCGCCGTCGCGTTGTCCACGAATTGAACGTGTGCGCCCATATGCCCAATTTCGGTCAGATGTTTCAGCCGCGATTCAAAGATGGTTTCGCGGACGATGGACTGCCCCATCGCTGTTGTCAGCAGGGTACTCATCGGCTGCTGCAGGTCAGTCGGGAAGCCCGGATACACCTGCGTCTTGATGTTCACGCCGCGGTAGCCGCACAGCGTTCCGCGCACACGCAAGGTAGCGTCGGACTCCGTCACGCGCGCGCCCATTTCCAGCAGCTTCGCCGACAGTGCTTCCATATGCGTCGGAATGCAGCCTGTCAGTTCCACATCGCCGTGCGTCGCCGCCGCCGCAATCATCAGCGTGCCCGTCTCAATCTGGTCAGGGATGACGGTGTAGTTTGCGCCGTGGAGATAATCGCGCCCGAAGATGCGGATAACATCCGTGCCCGCGCCCTTGACGCGCGCGCCCATCGAGTTCAGGAAGTTCGCCAAATCCACGACATGCGGCTCCTTGGCGGCATTGTAGATAATGGTCGTGCCGTGTGCCTTGGCAGCGGCGAGCATCACGTTAATCGTCGCGCCGACAGATACGCAGTCAAAAACAACGTCCGTGCCCGTCAGCACGTCCGCTTTCGCCTTAATGCGCCCGCCCATTTGTTCTACATTTGCGCCCAGCATCCGGAAGCCCTTGAGGTGCTGGTCAATCGGGCGCGGCCCGATTTCGCATCCGCCGGGCTGGTATACCTCCGCCTGACCACGCCGCCCCAGCAGCGCACCCAGCAGGTAGTAGCTTGCGCGCAGGCGCTGCGAATCGCGGTAGGAGACCTGCCAGCCTTCCGCCGGGCGCGGGTCAACGGTCATGAAGCGGTTCGGCTCGTAATCCACCTTCGCGCCAAGGCTGCAAAGAATATCCACCAGCGCATGAACATCCGAAATATCCGGCAGATTCTCAATGGTGCAGGGCTCGTCGCACAGCAGCGTCGCGGGAATGACCGCCACCGCCGTGTTTTTACCGCCGCTGATGTGTACCGTTCCCTGAAGCGCGTGACCGCCCGTGATGAGCATTCGTTCTTTCATGAACATGGTATCCGGCATAGTGCCGGCTCACCTCCTGCTGCAATGTTTCAAAACGGAGCAGCCTGCGCGCCCCGGTATATTCGCAAAGTGTCTGAACGCGGAATGTCCGCTAATGAACATTCCGTGGACATTTTATTATAGCATAGGAAGCGCATTTGTGCAACCTTCGCATTTTGAAAAAGTCCGGCAGCGCTTTTCCCCTTGACTTCACCGGCGTTTCGCGTTACAATTTCAGTGTAATGCAGGAGGTGTTTCCCTACATGGAACAAAGCATGGATTTGCCGCAGGGCTATCAGATACGACCGCTGACGACCGACGACCTTGACCAGTACAACGCCCTGCTTCGCTATGCCTTTCAGGTGACGGAGCAAGAACTGTTCGACACCGGCTGGAAGGACGAGGAAATCAAGCAGTCCAAGTGTCCCGTGCTCAAGCGCGCGGACGTGCTGGGCTGTTTTGACCGCGAAACCCTCATTTCACAGATTGCCGTCTACCCCTTGAAGGCGAATATCTACGACTCGGTGTACCCCATCGGGTTCGTCACCAGCGTCTGCACCTACCCGGAATACACCGGGCACGGCATCATGAAGCGCCTGATGTACCAAGCGCTGGTACACATGCGGGAGCGCAAACAGCCCTTCGGGATGCTGTTCCCTTACTCCATCCCGCTCTACCGCCGCTTCGGCTGGGAAATCATCTCCAACAAAATCTCCTTCACCGTCAAGGACAGGCAAATCCCATCCAAGGCGAAAGCGCCCGGCTATGTCCGCCGTGTCAACTGGGAGAACAAGGACTTTATGAACCTCCACACGCGCTTTGCCAGCAGCACCCACGGGTGCCTGTTCCGCAACTCGCTGGCGTGGGAGGAATACTGGCGCTGGGACGAGGATGACACCGTCGTCGCCGTCTACTACGACCAGCACGCTACCCCGATGGGCTACATGGTTTATCTCATCAAGGATGATATCATGCACATCAAGGAAATGATTTACATCAACCGTGAGGCGCATGAAGGCTTGTGGGAATACATCCGTGCGCATGATTCGATGATTGACGAGGTGCGCGGCAATTCCTACTTCAACGAGCCGATTGCCTTTGAGATGGATGACGGCGACATCCGCGAGATGATTCGCCCGTACATCATGGGGCGCATCGTCGATGTGGAAGAGTTTCTACATCTATACCACTGTTCGCCGGAGGAAAAGGGCGTCTGCTTCGATTTGGATATTGATGATGCCTTCCTGCCGTGGAACAACCGCCCGTTCCGCGTCTGGTTCGAGGGCGGGAACTGCACGCTGACCGACCGCGACCCGGATTACGAGCTGCGCATGAGCATCGCGACGCTCTCGACCCTGCTCATTGGCTACAAGACCGCCGCGAAGTTAGCGCGCATCGGGCGCATCACAGGCTCTGACGAAGCGATCGCCCGTCTTGACCACGCGCTGCTGCATGAAGCCCCCTATATTTCCGACTACATCTGACCAACGTATCATGCGGCTGCGCTGGCAGTCGCATTTTTTATGGGGAGGCGCCAGAGGCTCTGCCTCTGGACTCCGGCAGGGCTCTGCCCTGCACCCGCGAAGGGTCTTCGACCCTCTCCTCATCCTGTTTGTCTGCATCCTGCTGCTGCCCTCGTGCGCCCGTGCCGACGAAGCCCCCGCCGCGCATCAGCGACGCTCTTTGCAGTCCCTCCACGACGCGTTCAGCAGCGCCGCCAATTCCCAGTACGCCTATTCCATCGCGCACCGCCTCGCCACTGACCTCCATCTCCATAATAACGCCACCTACGGCGGTCGTCAGGCAGGCAGCGACGCGGAACACGCCGCGGCGGATTATCTCGCGGACGAAATGCGCCGCATTGGGCTGTCCGACGTCGAAAAGGCGGCGGCGAAGTGCGATAAGTGGCAGTTCAACGGCGCATCCTTCACCGTGAACGGCACGGAATACCCTGTTTATACCTACGCCACGGCATCCACCGTCCCCGAAGGCATCACCGCCCCGATTGTCTATGTCGGGCGCGGCACAATGTATGACTATGAGGGTGTGGATGTCAAGGGCAAAATTGTGCTGGTGGATATTGACCAGCGCGCAGACTGGTGGATTACCTACCCCATGCTGGAAGCGGAACATCAGGGCGCGGCTGCGATTCTCGCGGCGAACGTCGGCGGTTTCGGGCAGGTTGCGGACGACGCGCTGAACAGTCAGGATATCTGCGGCCCGACGAGCATCCCAACCTGCTCCATCGGCGTTCGCGCAAGCCGTGAAATCCGCGCGCAATTGCCGCACGGCACTGTGCTGGGGACACTGAAGGTGGATAACACCGTTGAAATCGGCAAGGGGACGACCTACAACGTCACCGGGCGCATCCGCGGCAAGTCCTCCGAATTCCAGATTCTCCTCGGCGGTCACTATGACACGCACTTCTGGGGCTTTCAGGATGACTGCTGTGCCGTCGGGCTGGTGTTGGCCGCCGCAAAAGCCATGCTGGACATCGGTTTCGAGCCGGAAAATGACATCGTGTTCTGCCTGCACGGCGCAGAGGAATGGGGATCGAGCTACACGCAGTTCGACTGGACGGTCGGCGCGTGGGAAATGATTAACACCCTGCACCCGGAGTGGGTCGGCAAAACGCTGGCGTTCCTGAATTTCGAGCTGCCCGCATATGAGTTCGCGACGTACACCACAACCTATTCCGCGCCGGAAATGTTCTCGCTCCTGCGCGACTTCACCACGCGCTATCCCTACGCGCCCAAACCGCAGGGCTGCTTCCCGGATGGCGTGCTGACCGAAGGCTATCAGACCTACACCTATTCCGATGATTTCTCCTACTACGCGGCAGGCGTTCCATCCACGGTCAACGGCTTCCTGCTGCAAAAGGACATGGAACACGTTCACCCGTTCTACATCGACTATTACCATACGCAGTACGACACGCCCGACACCTACAACGACGCGGTGATGGCGTTCAACCTGCGCTATTACGGCGCACTGGCGATTTACATCGACCAGATGCCCGCCTTGCAGCTGGATTTCACCGCGCAGTATACACGCCTGAAAGATGCGCTGGATGCGGACATTTTTGCGCAGTCCGGCGCGGATGCTGCTTTGTACCGCAGCGTTGTCGAATCTCTTCTGCCGCCCGCACAGGCATTGAAAGCGCGCATCGACACCCTGAACGCGTGCTATCTTGCCGCGGATGAAGCCGGTGATACCGCCGAAATGGCTCGCCTGCGTCAGGCGGGCCGCCCGCTGATTCGCAAGGTGCTGAACGCCTTCCGCTACTGCCAGAAGTACCTCTTGGGCTTGATGTACGAGCGCCCGATTGTGCCGCATCAGGCCCCGCAGGAGACCATTGCCCTGTGCCAGCACATCATTGACTGCTTGGTGCGCCACGACCCGGCAACGGCTGTTGACCAATATGTTGCGACGGTTAATAACTGCCTGGAAAGCTACTCCATTTATTTCTCGCCCGCGGTGATTGATACGCTGAATGATATGAACTGGGGCGCGGGAAATCAGGATAATTTGTACTTTGGGACGAATATCAACTTTGATAAGGCGGAAGTTGAGGAAGCGTCAAGGAGCGTGTATCAGCGGCGTGCGGAGATAGGCGGGGATTTTGCGAAGGAAATTCGGGTGTATCGGGATGCAATTGACATGGAGAAGAAGAAACTGCGCGCGGATGTGCACAAGGAAACCGAGGCAATCGGCTGGTTAAAGGACTTGCTGGGGTAAAAAAGAGAATAAACATGCGGCGGTTTTTTCTGCGCAGTGCAAAATCACTTTTTTTCCGATAGGCGCTCAAACGCCATTCGCGCCCCATTCCGGCACTGAATCACGCCGCAGTACCGAAACCCGAACCGCTCAATCTGCCGCTGCATCGGAAGATTCTGCGCATGGGTGTCAATTCGCAAGTGCGGCTGCATCGCCATCGCAAACGCCATCACCTCGGCAAACACGCCCCGATGTGTCCCGTCCGACGCAACGCGATGAATCGTCGCATACGGGCGGTCAGACAGCCACGCACCGTCAATCTCCGCATACGTCGGGTCATCCCCGGTCAGGAACGCGAACGCGCCATAAATCCCCGTATCATCCGCCAGCACATGCAGTCCGCCGCGCGCCATATCGCCGCGAAGCACTTCGTCCGTCGGATATCCCGGCTCCCACTGGTTCGGATTGCCCTGCGCTGCCATATACGCGCGCGCGGCATCAAACACGCGCCGCATTTCCGGCAGATCCGCCTCCGTCGCCCGTCGAATCATGGGTTGACCTCCTGCAAGATGGTTTCGGAGATGATTATAGCGCATTGAAGGGGGCGTGTCAAATGTGAGAAATTTGGATTTTTTTCGGATTACTATCGCAAAGCTCTCGAAAATCATGCATTTTTGCGGTTTGTAATCGCAAACGGCTTAAGCAGAAGTATCTGCCCTATTCTATTATCACACAGAACGACGCTCTCACATGTTCACAAAAAGTTTTCAAAAAAACCTCTTGACAAACGGGAGAAAATGAATACAATAGAGTCTGACGAAAGTCAAAGAAAGTCAAACCCTCGGAAGGAGGTTTGGTTATGAACACGAACCAGTTCACCCAGAAAACGATGGAAGCTCTCCAGCGCGCCCAACAAATCGCGGTGGAATATCAGCACATGCAGGTGGATGAGGAGCATATGCTGCTCTCCCTGACGGAAGATGCGAAGGCGCTCATCCCGCAGCTGCTGACCCGGTGCGGCATCAGCGTGGATGCTTTCCGTGCGGCGCTGAATGATGCGCTGTCCCGGATTCCGCGCGTGTCTGGCCCCGGCCGCGAGGCAGACAAGGTTTATATTTCTCCGGACTTCGAGAAGGCCCTGCTGGAGGCGGAAAACCGCGCCAAGCAGATGAAGGACGAGTACCTCTCCGTTGAACATGTTTTCCTCGGCATCGCGTCGAAGCCGAACGCCCACGTCAAGGAAATTCTGACCCGCATGGGCTACGACGAGAAGAAGTTCCTGAAGGAGCTGTCCGGCGTGCGCGGCGCAACCCGCGTGACCACCGACAACCCGGAGGAAACGTACGATGCGCTGAAGAAGTACGGCTCTGACCTTGTGGAGATGGCGCGGCAGCATAAGCTCGACCCGGTTATCGGCCGTGACAGCGAAATCCGCAACGTCATCCGTATTTTGAGCCGGAAGACGAAGAACAACCCGGTGCTGATTGGTGAGCCGGGCGTCGGCAAAACCGCTATCGCCGAAGGGCTGGCGCAGCGAATCGTGCGCGGCGACGTGCCGGATTCGCTGAAGGACAAGACGATTTTCTCGCTGGATATGGGCAGCCTGATTGCCGGCGCGAAGTTCCGTGGCGAGTTCGAGGAGCGCTTGAAGGCGGTGCTTGCGGAAATCAAGCGCAGCGAAGGGCGCATCCTGCTGTTCATTGATGAGCTGCACACGATTGTCGGCGCAGGCAAAGCGGACGGCGCAATGGACGCCGGCAACCTCTTGAAGCCGATGCTGGCGCGCGGCGAGCTGCACTGCATCGGTGCGACGACGCTGAATGAATACCGCCAGTATATCGAGAAGGACGCCGCTTTGGAGCGCCGTTTCCAGCCGGTCATGGTGGGCGAGCCGTCCGTTGAGGACACGATTGCCATCCTGCGCGGCCTCAAGGAGCGCTACGAAGTGTTCCACGGCGTGAAAATTCAGGACAACGCCCTGATTGCTGCCGCGACCCTCTCCAACCGCTATATCACCGACCGCTTCCTGCCCGACAAGGCAATTGACCTTGTGGATGAAGCGTGCGCCATGATTCGTACCGAAATCGACTCCATGCCGACAGAGATGGACGACATCAACCGCCACATCATGCAGCTGGAAATTGAGGAAGCAGCGCTGAAGAAGGACGACGACGAGCTGACCAAGGCGCGTCTGGCAGAGGTGCAGAAGGAGCTGGCGGAGCAGCGCGACGAGTTCAACCAGATGAAGGCGAAGTGGGAAAGCGAAAAGAACGCCATCACGAAGGTGAACAAGCTGCGCGAGGAAATCGAGCGCGTGAACGCTGAAATGGAGCGCGCCGAGCGTCAGTATGACCTGAACAAGGCGGCAGAACTGAAGTACGGCGAGCTGCCGAAGCTCAAGAAGGAACTGGCGGCGGAGGAAGCCATCGCCGAGAAGTCCAAGGGCGAGGACAGCCTGCTGCGCGACAAGGTGACGGAGGAGGAAATCGCCCGAATCGTCGGCCGCTGGACGGGCATCCCGGTGGCGAAGCTGATGGAGGGCGAGCGCGAGAAGCTGCTCCACCTTGAGGACACGCTGCATCAGCGCGTCATTGGGCAGGATGAAGCTGTCAAGCGCGTGAGCGAAGCCATCCTGCGCTCCCGTGCGGGCATCCAAGACCCGAACCGTCCGCTGGGCAGTTTCCTGTTCCTTGGCCCGACCGGCGTCGGCAAGACCGAGCTGGCAAAAGCCCTTGCGCAGGCGCTGTTTGACGACGAGAAGAACATGGTGCGTATCGACATGAGCGAATACATGGAGAAATTCAGCGTATCGCGTCTGATTGGCGCACCTCCCGGATATGTCGGCTATGACGAGGGCGGTCAGCTGACCGAAGCCGTCCGCCGCCATCCGTACTCCGTCGTGCTGTTCGACGAAGTGGAGAAGGCGCACCCGGATGTGTTCAATGTCCTGCTGCAAGTGCTCGACGACGGCCGAATCACCGACAGTCAGGGGCGCACGGTGGACTTCAAGAACACCATCCTCATTATGACCAGCAACCTCGGCAGCGAGTACATCCTGAACGGCATCGCGAACGACGACATTACGCCCGAAGCACGCGCGCAGGTCGATGCGCTGCTGAAGACGCACTTCCGTCCGGAGTTCCTGAACCGTATTGACGAGATTGTGTACTACAAGCCGCTGACGAAGGAGCAAATCAGCAAGATTGTGCTGCTGATGCTGGACAGCCTGAACAAGCGTCTGGCGGATCGTCAGCTGAAGGTGGAGCTGACCGACGCGGCGATGAATGCCGTGATTGATCAGGGCTTTGACCCGGTCTACGGTGCGCGTCCGCTGAAGCGGTTCATTCAGTCGAAGATTGAGACGCTGGTGGCAAAGCATATTATTGCCGCAGATGTGAAGCCGGGCGATACGCTGACCATCGACGTGAACGAGAATGGCGAACTTTATATGCGCTGGTGATGGTATAAAATGAACCGCGCGGTCTGTGGCAAAACGCAGACCGCGCGGTTTTTCGGTTAGGGATGGATAGAAATCAGAGCAACACGCGGAAGAAGTAAGGAAAAGCAACCAATTCAATCGCGCAGAGGGGTCAAGGGGGGATTCCCCCTTGCAGGGTCAAGGGACAGCGTCCCTTGTGGGGTTTGGGGCAACGCCCCAACCGTTCCGCGGGCGACCAGTATGCTAAACGCGCTCAACCAAGGCGCAGGCAGCGAAGCGTCCCTGCCAGTAACTTTGCGCTCCCGCAGGAGCGCCCCCAAGCTGCACATTCGACCACTCACATATTGTCGCGCCAGATGGGCGCGACCAACCAGTATGGGAAACGATTTGTTTTCCCGATGCTGGTCTTTTTTGTTGCAAAAGGTTTCGCCTCTGCGGAGGCGAGTCGGGGGCTTTGCGGTCGCCCCCGACGCTCCTTCGCACTGCACTTCCATGTTTCTTGATTTTTCTCGTTGCAGGGGGAATCGCGCCTGCGGGCGCGACAAGGGGGCTTTCCGATCGCCCCCTTGACCCCTTCGGTTCACACTACCGTAGTTGGTTTTTATCGTTGCAAGGAGAATTGCATCCTCAACATCGCAGCGAAAACCATTATAGAGATAGCAAGAGGCTTTCCCCCTCACTTCTCCATCTCCATCACCCTCCGCTTAAACACCGCCCGCCCATGGTTCTTCTTGTCCGTGCGGAAGAGGCTCAGCGTCTTTTCCAGCACCGCAATGTCAATCGGCTTGGAGAGGTGCATGTCCATGCCCGCATCCATGCTTTGCTGGATGTCGTCCGCAAAGGCGTTCGCGGTCATCGCGATAATCGGAATCGTCCTGCCGACGGGGTTGTCGCTGGCGCGGAGGGCGCGCGTCGCTTCGTAGCCGTTCATTACGGGCATCTGGACGTCCATCAGGATAACGTCGTAGTCGCTGGGGCGGACGTGGTCGAACGCCTCCACCAACTGCTTGCCGTCGCTGTAAATCGTGCAGGTCGCGCCCTGCATGTGCAGCAGTTCTTCCAGAATTTCCGCATTCAGCGGATTGTCCTCCGCGCAGAGCAGCCGCATCCCGTTCAGCACTGATGTGCCGTCCACGTTCCCGATATTGCCGAATTCCGTACGCAGTTTCGCCATCTCGTTCTCCAGATTGGAGAGGAAGAACGGCAACGGCACAAAGCCGTCCAGCCCACAGGCGCTGATGATATCCAGCACTTCCTCGCGCTGCCCCGCCTGCATACAGAATACGAAAATCGGCTTCCCGGCGGCCTCGCGCATCTGGCGAACCAGAGGGCGCAGCATCTCCGGCACGCGGTACTGGCAGGACAAAAGCACTACGTCCACATCCTCCTGCCGCAGGATGCTCACCGCGTCTTCAGGGCGCTCGACCGCCTCCGCCGTCACGGGTGTGTGTTCCAGCGCATCCTGCACGTCCGCCACACGCCCCGGCGCATAGCCGACCAGCAGCAGACGGCAGTCCTTCACCGTGTGCGCGCGGTCATCCGCTTGTGCGTCCACCTTGAACTCCAGCAGCACTTCGAAGCGGCTGCCTTCGCCCGGCGCACTCTCGACGTTAATCACGCCGCCCATCATGTCCACAATGCTTTTGGTGATTGCCATGCCCAGCCCCGTGCCCTGCACCTTGTTCGTCACGGAATCCTCCGCACGGGTGAACACGTCAAACAGGTGCTTCTGGAACTCCTCCGTCATGCCGATGCCGTTGTCCTTGACCACAAAGGCATATTTCACATACGAATGCCCGCTGCGGGACACCTCGCGCACGTCAAGGCTGATTTCGCCGCCCTGCTGGGTGTACTTGACCGCGTTGGACAGGATGTTCAGCAGCACCTGCCGCAGACGGGTCGCATCGCCGATGAAATTCTCGTGGTGAATCTGGCTCGCGCGGACGATGAAGTGCTGCCCGCGCTGGCGCGTCTGCGGGCGAATGATGGCTTCAATCTGCTCAGTCGTGCTGCATCAGGTTCGTCAAGCCGATGATAGCGTTCATGGGTGTGCGGATGTCATGGCTCATATTCGTCAGGAACGCCGTCTTGGATACGTTGGCGGATTCCGCCAGTTTCAGCGCATCCACCGCTGCCTGACGCGCCCGATCCAGCTCCGCGTTCGCCTGTGCAAGTGCCTGCGCGTTCTCCGTCTCCACGGCGTAGCGCTCCCGGTTCTGCATCGCCGTCAACAGAAAGTACATTGCCCCCACCGTCAGCAGCATCAAGACGAAGAACGCAATGTTGACTATCAGCGTAATCGAATCCACCATTGCGCGCGCACCGGCAGCAACCTCCACCCCCGGCACAAGAAACAGCATCGTCCAGTCGCATCCGGTTAGGCGCTTCATGCACAAGAAATACTGTGTTTTGTCCACCAGCACATCGGTGCAGGTGAAATGATTGTCGGATGCTTCAAGTTCCGTCAGACAGTTATCAAAATTGCCCGCGTGCGGGTAACGGAGCGTCCGCAGCGCCGGATAAATGTTCCGTCCCAGAAAGTTGATGTTCTCATCCGCCGCGTCGGAATACATCTTCACGCCGTCGCTGATGACGACATAAGTGCTGTTCTGCGTGTGAAATGCACTGCTGCGGAAGAACGGCGTCAGGCTGCTCATGCCCTTGAGCAGCACCAGATGCGTGATGCGGATGCTCTTTTCCCCCATCGCAACCGTCAGCGGCTGCATGATGGGCAGGGAAAAGACCATTTGATTTTCATCGCCGCCCTTGCCGCGAATAAGGAAACACTGTCGCCCCGTCATGCCAAGCGTATCGGCAAATTCGCAGGGCATCCGCTCTCCCGCCGCGTTAATCAGGTTTCCGCTTTCGTCAATCGCAAGGAATCGCAGGGCGCTGTCCTGCGACATCAGCTGATTCTGTGTCGCCTGAAGCAGCTGCACGAGTGCCTCCTGTGTCGTCGGGGCGTAGAAAGCTACGGACCTATCCATTACAGTCAGGAAATCCCACTGCTGTTCCAGCGTGATGGAGAGCTTCTCGTACATTTGCGACGTAATTTCCGTCAGCTGATTTTGGCTTTCGCGATAGAGTTCTTCGCGCGTATAGCGGGTGAAAAAGCGCATCCCAAGGAAAATGAGCGCAAATAAAACAACGCCGACCAGCACCAGCATCGGCAGTTTGCTGTGGGTCAGGCGCTGGCGAATCGACGCTTTCGCAGCTTTCATGCGCTCATCCCCCTGCGTCATGTGTTTTCCGCGCCTCCAAACGGGCACTGCCGCTTTTTCCCGCAGCGCCGTGCAGACAGATGGACAATATCATCTTTATTATACCATTGAGGACATTCCATGTCAAGGCACAAAAGAAGCGGCGATGTTCATTTTCCACCGCCGCCGAAGGATTATTCCGTCCAGCTGTACACCCATTCGCCCTGCTGGTTGATGTAGCCGTATTGGGTCGTGCCGTCGTCCTGCACCATTCCCACATACGCCAGCTTGCCGTAGAACTGCGTCACAAAGCTGAATTGCAGCGGAATCGCCAGTTCGCCGCTTTCGTCGAGATACCCTGCCAGCCTCGTGCCGTCTATATCGTACACTGCCTGCAAGCCCGACGGGAAATACACGTCCGGCTGGTCGTATTCCGGGAATGTCCACTTCGCTTCGCTGATGATTTCGCCCTGCATGTTCACCCAACCGCAGCGGCGCTGTCTGCCCTTCTCCACAACGTACATGCACAAGCCGTTCTCCTCCGGCGTCCACAGCCGCACGATATTTTCGCCTTGCAGGGTGAACAGCTCCTCGCCCGCCACGCTGTACATCGTGAAGCTGTGTTCGCCCGTCGGCAGCACATAGCAGCCATGCCGGACGTCTGCATAGTGCGTATCCGTCGTGCGCATCACAACTTTCCCCGTTTGGTCGATGACACCATAAGTGCCGTCGGTCAATTCAACCTCCGCATAGCCATCCTCAAACTCGAAGGCATACGCAAACTGCGGTTCAATCACCACTTCGCCGCTTGTATTACAATAGCCGTATAAGCCGTTCTCGTCCACCACCTCAAACAGCCCGCCGCTAATCACGGTATCGCAGTTCGCCGCATTGATGCCCTCCGGCAGGGGATATTCCTTCCCCGTTTCGTCCAGCAGCAGCGTCTGCACAATGTTGTAATCATCGTCCCAGAATGTGACAACGGCATACCCGTCATAAAAATTGGAACCCATGTTGTCCGAATCATACTTTGCCGGAATCACCATTTCGCCCGTATCGCGGCTGACATAGCCCCACTTGCCGGTTTCGTCTGCCACGGCAATCAAGCGGCTGTTCGACTCCCTATGATTCACGCCCCGCCACTTCAAGCCGCTGTAAACACCGCTCTGCACATCAAAGAAGCCTTCCAGCCATTCCGTGCCGAGACTGTTTTTCCCCGTCGCCTTCTTGTATAGCAGCCAAATGCCCGTTTCGCGTCCGCCGTAATAGAAGCCATCATAGCCGCTGTCTGTCACTACATTCTCATCCAGTAGCAGCACAATTTCGCCATCGCGGTTCGCGAACCCCTCCCGGTCGCCCTGCTGAATCCACGCATAATTGCCCCGGAAGTCGCCCGCACTGTCGAATTTCGGCGGAATCACCCAGTTCCCCATCTCGTCGATATGCCCCCACAAGCCATTGTCGCCTTTCGCGGCGTACCAATACCCCTCCGCTGACGCGCAGCCTAACAGCATCAGCAGGCACAATATCCCGCACAGCAGTTTCTTCATGCGTTTTCCCTCCTATGGTGATTTCTGCCTTCATGATACCAGCCTTGCACCCGTTTCGCAAGCGTTCCGACGCATTTGTTACAATTGAAAAAAGCAGGGAGAACGAATCCCCCTGCCCATATTGATTGGTTACTCCGCCAGCAGCGGCGCGACAAGCCCTTCCAGCACCGTCAGCGTCACCGACCCGACCTTGTTGTACACGATTTTCCCGGCCGCATCGACAATGACCGTCATCGGCAGCTGCGTCGAGCCGCCCAGTGACTTAATCACCGCGCCCGTCTTGTCCAGCGC
>PPYE01584879.1_pt1 | contig 47405 bp, 35 predicted proteins | sample 1559881 | NCBI WGS metagenome assembly PPYE01 (sample SAMN08240022, study PRJNA423297) | Human gut metagenome, whole genome shotgun sequencing project.
GGAACACAGATGGTTTTTCAATATGCAGTTGTTAAAAAGGCTTGGCTAGATATCCACTATCATGCCAGAAGCCTCAAATATCTTCCCAATACACGGTTACCGGACTCTTCACAAAACCTGTACTTCCGTTATCTTCTGCCGAAAGTCCGTAATTCTCATAATCAAGCACATTCTCCAGATGCTCCTTGTCCCATGAAAAATGATTTGCCGACGGGTAATCTTCATAGCACTCTGCCACTGTCACTGCCATTTTCCCGGAAGGATTGATATCCCCAGACAAAATACCAGCCAGCGCAGAAGCCCCTTCTTCCCCCGGTATTCCAATAAACAACAGACTTTTTATACTCGCATATTTCCTCATCCACGACAGATCTATCAGTCCGTTAACATTCAAGACTACCACTACATAAGCAAAATGAGTACAAATATTTTTCAACAGACTTTCTTCTGATCTGGTCAAGTAATAATCTTCCGGCAGATGACGGTCGCACTCTTCGCCACCGGAATTTCTGCCAATCACCAAGATTGCTGTGTCTGTTTTTTCTGCCGCCTGAAAGATAAGCGTTCCCGGCACTTCGTACTCATCAAGAGGCGCCCGGTATTTTCCGAATATTTCATACATAATTCCGCTGTTTACCATCTCGCTGACTTTCGTCCAGTCAAACTCAGCTTCCTCCGTCACCTGTTCCTCATTTACCTTATATTCATAAAATCCTTTTAAAAGCGGTTCTGGTTTGATTCCTCGTTTTTCACACTCTTCCAGAATCGTGCCGCATCCTGCTATATTGGCACCGCCTGACCCATTTCCAGAATACAAAGTGCCAATCTGCGTTCTTCCAAAAAATGCAATTTCTTTCTGCTCTTTAAAAGGGAGCACATGATCTTCATTTTTTAGCAGTACGATGGATTCTTCTGCAATTTTTCTTGCAAGCAATCTCTTATCCATCTGTTTTCCTCCTATCTAATTCTCTCTTCCCGTGCCTTTGCATAAAATGCTCTTTCCATCCCATCGATCCATTGATCCTCTGTAATCCGGTACGTCTCTCTTAACCGGATATCCTCAGAAGAACTGCCAATCTCTACATCAATGTCGCCTTTTTCCACCTTCCAATGCGCCTGTCTGTCGAGAAAAGCTAATTGATCTGCCCGTACTGTAAATGTTACTAAGACTTTCTCACTTGGCTCCATATGGATCCGCTTAAATCCGGCAAGTTCTTTTACCGGACGTGTCATGCTGGCAAACCGATCCCTGAGATAAAGCTGTACCACCTCATCTCCGGCACAGCTTCCCATATTCTCCACCACGCAGCTTATCTGCACCTCTTCGTCTGACTCTACCTCCGTCCTCGAAAGATTTATGCCTGAATATGCAAACTGAGTGTAGGACAATCCGTGTCCAAAACAGTATCTCGGTGTGTGCGGAAGATCCACATAATTGACAAATCCGATACTCTCCTGCTGATGCCATGCAGAGCCATTTGGATGATTATAATAGACCGGAATCTGTCCGGCATGGTATGCTACGGATACTGGCAGCTTACCACCCGGGTTATATGCTCCCAGCAGAACATCTGCCACAGCCTGCGCTCCCGCTTCCGCCGGACTCCATGCTTCTATGACGGCATCCAAATATTGGTCTGCCGTATCACTGGAAATCGGTCTGCCGTCAAAATGGACGCCAATCAAAGGCTTTCCATATGCAGCAGCCGCCTGAATAAATGCATCCTGACATTCCGGCAGATTAATGTCGGCAGCGTCAACACCCTCCCCCATGGTGGCCATAGAGCAGGTGCCGTGCTTTCCTCCCAGAGTCAGAATAACAACATCAGCTTCTCTGACTGCCTGCAGCGCTTCTTCGAATCCACTCTGATCCTTTCCGGCCACGGGATAACCATAAGCATATACAATCTCTGTATCTGCCATCCGTTCTCGCATTTCTTCCAACAAGCTTCTGCATCCCGGATTCTGTAAACGCAGGATATCATCAAATAGTTCCGCTTCGTCTGACTGAATATTTGTACCAGGAACATATTTTACCAGCTCGCCGTTTGGCAGCATTGCCTCGCTGATCTGACCGGACTCCGGGTTTCCTTCGACACCTGCAATGGAGTTTGCTACTGCATAGACTGACTCCATCATGCACAAATGAGTATACCCACCGAAGAACCTACGGGCACAGTCTGCATGAGGACCAATCAGAGCAAGTTTTTTAACTTTATCTGACAGTGGGAGTGCGCCGTTATTCTTCAGGAGAATCATAGATTCTCTTGCTGACTGAAGAGACAGTTTTTCTCCTTCCTTTTCCTCAAAAATACTTTTGCAAGAGTCTCCTTCTATGGCAAGAGGGTGTTCAAACAGTCCCATACGGAACTTGGCTTCCAGCACTCGCAGAACTGTCCTGTCCAGAAGCTCTATATTTTCTTGTCCACTGTAGAATATCTGCTTGAGTTCTTCACCATATCCAATCGCTTTCGGCATCTCCATGTCCATCCCAGCTTTCATGGCAAGAAGACCAGTTTCTCCGATGTTCTCCCCAATTCGCTGGACTTCATGGGCATTGTTGATACCGCCGTAATCACTGATGCACAGGCCTTTAAATCCCATTCTTTCCCGTAAAAGTTCCGTAAGAAGCCCATGGGAAACCGAAACTGGTTCTCCGTCTATAGAATTATAGCTAGGCATAACCCCTTTTAATCCAGATTCCGCGATTGCAGCCTGAAATGGTTTACCATAGATTTCTTCCAGAAGACGAGGCGGTGTATCGCTGTTCGTCCCGTGGATACCACCCTGAGAATTATGAAATCCCAGAAAATGTTTTGCCACACTTTCCGGTCTCCTTCCACCTATCTCTGTTGACTGGATTCCCCGTGTATAGGCTGCTCCCAGAGCCGCCGCCAGAGCCGGATCTTCCCCATAAGTCTCCCCCTGTCTTCCCATCCGGGAATCACGTGAAATATCCAGCACCGGGGCCAGAATATGCGTAATCCCGCAGGCCGCTTCCTGCTTTGCAACTACTCCTGCAATCTGCTCCTCTAATTCCGGATCCCAGCCGGATCCCCGGGCAATCCCGGAAGGAAAGCTTGTTCCTTCCTGAATAAACGCTCCGCACAACCCTTCCATGTGAAAGATCGCCGGAATATGGTGAGGGCTCTGTTCCATCACTGTTTTCTGCGTCTTGCGCTGCCATGCCGCCGCATCTTCCAGTGTCTTGATCCTGCGCATCTCTAAGGTACTTACCTGACCGATCCCATAAGGCATCTGTGCTGCCAGCTGCTCCATGTTATCATAATTGTCGCCAAAAGGGAAAATGCAGCCAAGCTGTGCCATCTTCTCATCTAAAGTCATATCTTTAAGGAGCGCCTGTGCCCGTTCAACCGGACTTCTGGTAACGTCTGTATATTTTACCTTCTGCTCTTCCATTTAATTCATTCTCCTTCTATATCTGCTTTTGCTCTAACAGTAAAACGGGTCCCTCCTTCGTTCACTCTGCGCATTCAGTTCCTTTAATACCGTTTCATAAACTCCCCGGATCTCCGGTACAGAGCTGATGCCTTCGGCAAGAGTCATCCGCCTTGCATACTCAATCATCGGATTATATACAAGCTCCGGCATCATCTCTTCCATCATCTTCATCCCCAGAGGCTCGTCCAGAATCTCACCTAACGTGCTGTCCAAAGTGAATTTCAACTCTTTTAAACTTGTATTCGTATCATACTCATACACATAGGTTCCTGACCCAACCTCAAGAGATCCTTCCTTTTCCGGAAGGAAGAGCTCTGCCCTTGTATTGGCAGGCACGGTGATTTCCATCCGAATCTTTCCCTTGCGGCAGCTCCAGCAGGAAATGATCTTTCCGTAAGGAGACTCCAGCTCTGTCCTTGCCTCTTCGATTCCCCTTACAAACATCGGCTTTACATAAAAGCGCCGGTATCCGGCTTCCGTCTGGTTTATACCGCCGATCTTCCGGTACATCCAGTCTCCGATTGCTCCATTTGCGTAGTGATTCATAGAATTAAGTCCCGGGTGCTGCATGGTACCGTCCGGCAGAATAGCATCCCACCTCTCCCAAAGTGTCGTTGCCCCCTTATTTACGGCATACAGCCATGATGGCAGATCTTCCCGCATAAACAGAATTGCGGCAATATCATGAGCCCCGTTCTCAGATAATGCATGGCATAAATAAGGTGTTCCTACAAAGCCCGTAGTCAAATGATTCTGATGATCTTCTATGTTGCTTACCAGCATTTGTACAATCTTTTTCCTGTCCTTTTCATATGTCAGATTAAAATATAAAGACATCGCACATGCAGTCTGAGTTTCACTGACAATTCGCCCTCTTGACGTATAGTATTCTTTTCGGAAAGAATCCAGTGTTTTCTCCCGAAGCACTTCATAATAGGTTCCCTCTCCGTATTTGCCCAGCGCATGTGCCGTCTTTGCCACGATCTCTGTGACATAAATATAGTAAGCATTTGCCACAAGATAAATATCTGTGGCGCCCACGCTTTTATCTCCCATTTCACGATCCAGTGCCAGCCAGTCGCCATATTGGTAATTGGTCATCCAAAGTCCGTTTTCATTTACATGGTTGTGGATGTAGTCCACCCACTCATGCATACATTTCCACGATTCTTCTAAAATGCGTTTATCACCATAAGTCTGGTAGACCACCCACGGTATGATCACTGCTGCATCGCTCCATGCAGCGGAACTGTAAGTTCCCTGTATATCCGGCACCACATGCGGCACCCCTTGTTCCAGCGAAGATGCAGCTGATACATCCCGCATCCATTTTGTAAAAAACAAAGCGGTCTCCCGGTTGAATGCGGCTGTCCAAGAGAATACTTGCGCATCTCCCATCCACCCAAGACGTTCATCCCTCTGAGGACAGTCTGAAGGGATATCAAAAAAATTATCGCGCAGGCTCCATGATATATTGCTCTGGAGCTGGTTGACTTTTTCATTTGAACAATGAAAGCTTCCGGTTTTCCGCATGTCTGAGTGCATTACGCACACTGTAAACATTTCCGGTTTGGGATTCTCTATCCCCTCCACTGCAGCATATCGAAAACCATGGAATGTAAAATGAGGCATTAGGACTTGTTCTTTTCCATTTAAGATGTAAGAGTCCTCGGATTTTGCTGTACGCAGAGTGTCCGGATAAAACACACCGTCCTGATCCAGTGTTTCTGCATGGCGAACGGTTACTTTCTGACCTTTTTCTCCCTGGATTTTAATCTCTACAAGACCTGTCAGATTCTGTCCAAAGTCTACAAGTATATTCCCTTTGGGATCTGTGAAAACGCACTTTGCTTTCAGGCGCTCTGTCACCCGTACCGGTTCATTTAGCTGAGGCGTCAATACTGACGGATCAAATACGTCTTCGGATACCACAAATACCTTTCCATTCCTGATATCAGGGGCATTTGTATCAATTCTTTCTCCCATGTAGATCTCGCTGTAACGGATCTGTCCGGTATGTACACTCCATGTCTCATCAGTAGCAATTATCTCTTCTGTCCCATCTGCATAACGTACATGCAGTTCTGCCCACACAGCGGTCCTGTCTCCATACCGATCCGGCTTACAGTCAAAACTGAGAATCCCCTTATACCAGCCGTTACCTACTGTCAGTTCCAATACATTTTCCTGCTCCGCTCCCTGCAATTCATCTGACACATCATAATATTGATACTGTAAAATCTTATGATAATCTGTCCACCCAGGCGCCATGTAATAATCTTCTATCCTTTTCCCATTCAGGGTAATCTCATAAACACCGAACGCTGTAGCATAAAGGCGGGCAGAAGACACCTCCCTGTTCAAAGAAAATTTCCGGAAGAATACCGGGCACGCCGTTTCATCAGCAGGAAAATCATGTGTAATCATTCTGGCCTGAAAATCTCCGCTGTCAAAAACACCTGTTGTAAAAGATGTTTCTGTCACTGCAGTATTTCCGTAATTGTCCCTGATTCCAAGAGATACCTGATATTCCTGTTCTCCTATAAGCGCTTCTCCATCATATGGAACCAGCACGGACTGATCACTTTCGACCTCACCGCTGTCCCAGAAGCATTTCCCATTACTCTTCACAGTGAGATGCCATGCTGTCTGCACTACATTCTCCGCATCAGATGCGATTTTCCATGAGAAACGTGGTATCTTCACAGCCAGTCCTCTCGGCTGCTCCCTGTATTCTATCCTAAAATCATAAATCTTCATTTTGCTGTTCTCCTTTCTGCCTATCCTTTTCCCTGTTTATAAATCAAGCCAGCGCTCCGGTTCCGACGGAAGCGCCGGCTTGAATCATATTGTCGTTTTCTTCATCTAGGCCTGCTTCTTGATAATATATCTTTTAATATCGCCTATTTCCCGCTGTTCTTTTCTGCCCGGCGCGCAGCGATTTCCTCACGCATCTTCGGCAGCTTCTCCTCGAGATCAAACTTCAGGAAAATCACGAACATGATCAGGTTAATCACAATCGGAAGATAATTTGAAAATCCATAGATGGAATATATCATGGATGTACTTGCAACTTCCAGCGTGGCATCATATGCTCCAATCGCCAGAAATGCCGACAGGATTGCTGCACCAAGGCCATTTCCTACCTTACTTCCAAAACCGATGGCTCCGCCTGACATTGCGACCAACTTCTTATCATATTTCCACTCGTTATAATCAATGGTCATGGATGTCAGTACACCATATAGACTCATCATTGGAATCTGAATAAAGCTGCCCAGCAGGCCGGTCACTACATAAACCATAAAGTTGGTCGGTATAAAGCAGCGGATGCCTGCAAGTATAGCTGCTCCCAGTAGTCCGATGGAGATCGTCCTCTTGATTCCAAGTCCGGCGATGATCGGCTTGGATAAAACGAATCCAACCACAGTTGCCAGCATGCCTGCTGCGCCGATTAGTCCGACAAGGTTATCGTTTCCGAAAATCCATTTACAGTAATATGTACCGCCGGATGCTGCAATACCGCTCGTAACACTTGTAATCAGGTTAAAGAGCAGGATAATCACCCAGTATTTATTTTTCAGAAGCATTGTCATAGCTTCTTTGAAGGGAACCGGTTCTTCCTCCTCTTCCACCGCCCCTTCTATTTCTTCTTCCTCATAGTCACAGGCAAATTTAGCTTTGCGACCGTTATAGCAGCAGATTGCAAACAGAACCAGTACCAATACACCAAGTACTACACCATATTTAATCCATGCAGACTGGGTGCCGCCCAACATGTTCGTCACCGGGATCGTGAGAATGGAGATCAGCATTCCAGCGCCGTAATTTGCAACCGCACGGAAGAGTCCGATGCTGCCCCTCTCGCTCAGGCTTCTGCTGCGCACAGTCATAACTGCTGCAAACGGAGTCGCAATAAATGTATAAAGTCCTGCGGACAGTACCAGATTTGTAACCAGTGCGTAAATCACGCCCGGAATCTGTCCTGCCTGAATCGGCACAGTAAACATCAGAATCACGATCAACGCCGCCGGTATAATCTGAGGCAGAATCCATCTGAAATACTTATGGTCGCCACCTTTTGAGTGGTCGATCAGATGTCCTGCAATCATATCTGTAAATGCATCAATCACTTTGGAAATTGCCAGAACAATACCAACACTTCCAACTGCCAGTCCTACCTTATCCGTGTAGAAGTAGTTGAGCTGTCCTATCAGATTCGCCATCAGTCCCAATGCAAGCTGTCCGCTGAAATCTGAGAAGTAATCCCTCTTGCGCATTATGCGCCTTGCACCTTGTTTGTCATACCGGGGTGCGTTCTTGTCTTTTGCCATCTTTCCTCTCCTCCTGTATCATTAATGCTAGATTTACTATACTGTTTTTGCCTGAATAATTATTGTAAAATAACTGTTAAAATTGTAATTTTCATTCTCATTTTATCAAAACTTCAATCTCATGCTGCAGTCCATCCTGATAGTCTGGTATCAGGTCCGAATCGCAGATAACGCCGTCCGCATAAACTTCGGCTTTCCCGTTTTCAATATGATTCGGATTGCGGATGATAATATGATATTCTGCGTTCCTGAAATGTCTTGTTGCCTCTGCTTTTTCCCATTCTTTCGGAAAACAGGGACGGATTCTAAGCCCGTCATAATCCCGTTTCACACCCAGAAGGCCCTCATACAGCCCCATTATGCACCATGCGGAAGTTCCCGTTGTCCATGACTGATAAGATTTCCCGTAATATCCCGGGTTCATAGAATAGCAGTTGGTAAACACATAGGGCTCTGCCCCGGACTGTGACGAAGAGTTTTTTTCACTGTCGGGCATAATTTTTTTCAGTGTTTTCAGCGCCTTTTCCCCTCTGCCCATACAACAGTCCATCAGAATCTTAAATCCTGTCGCATGGCAGTACACGCCACCGTTCTCGAAAAGCCCCGGCAGCATGCCGGACATCCTGCCTACATGGGCATCATACGCAGGGTACGGCGGCAGATTTAACGGGAACCCGAAGTCCTGCTCCATACTGTCTACAGCTTCCAGCACCTGCGCCAGCCTGTCCTTATCTGCGACTCCTGCCAGTACAGCCCACGTCTGGGCGTTCAGATATATTTTGCTTCCCGGGCTGTCCTGAGCCCCTACATTTCCTTTACTGCTCAAAGCTCTCGCATACCATTTTCCATCCCATGCATAACGGTTGATATCTTCTTTGAGCCGTTCGTATTCCTGCCAAAGAATCTGTGCATACTGTGTATCTCCTGTATACTCCATCATTCTCTTTAATTCCCTTAGTGCCAGACAAAACTGGTGAGACAGCATAACAGACTCTGCCTCTGGGTCGTCTGTAACGTTCAAGGCATCATTCCAGTCAGCAAAATAAATCTTCACCAGACCGTGTTCCCCTTTATCAAGGATCAGACGGCTGACTGCAGCCTTTACGTGTTCCAACACAGAGGCTTTACCGCCGTCCTGCCATGGAATCTCCACATCAAGAATTGACAGGTCGCCTGTCTCCTTGACCAGCTCGCACACTGCCCAGATAATCCAGAACGGCTGGTCTGAATAACGTGTATCATCATAAGGGTACCATGTAAGCACTCCATGTCCGTCCTGAAACTGATGGCGCAGGCATTCCAAAATCTCTTCCTTTGCCTTCTCCTGACGGTAATTCAACAGCGCCACCGAGATCTGCAGGTTGTCCCGGACACCTTTCTTCCCTACAATACAGAAATCCGCCTGCTTTTTTACCCAGTTATTCATAATATGATTGATCTTCTGATCCGGCGTCTTCACAGATAGAGAACTGATCTTCTCATAATTATATGCTTCCGCCTCTGCAAACTCCCGTTCTGCGGAGGCCTTATCTGCATACCGCTTCATTACCCTGCAGGCTTCCTCGCAGGAAGCGCTGATTCCGAATACGACCTGAATCTCTTTCTCCTCTCCCGGCTTCAGCGTAATCTTATGCTGCAGTACCCCGCCCAGAATGAACAACGAGGCTTCGGAGTTTGTACAGTCTCTTCCCTGCACGACCACATCCGGCCGCTGGAACAAGGCACAGGCTGACGCATCCGGTAATGTCAGCGTGCTTGTAGAGCCACAGAACTTTGCCAGGTCGCCGTCCCAGGCATAAACCGGCTCAGACGAAGCCAGAAAGCCATGATACAATTCATGGGGCGCAAAGGGATGAGCAGAATCACAATAGACTCCGTTCAGCTCCCGATCAAATGCCGTCTTCATGCAGCGGTACATTTCGTAGTATCTGGGATAAGAAAAGCCTTCCAGATAAAAACTGACCGCAGAGAATATACTTAACCTTTTCTCCTGCTCTGCTGTATTGCGAAGTTTCAGCGTCCACACCTCATGAAAACCTTTCTTCGGCACAAAGATCCTCCATGATCCCTCAATGCCGTTTTTCCTGGAATGAATCAATGTATGGACGATACTGTGACTACAGCAGTAATCTTCTACCTCTGTGTTAAGAGGCCCCTTCCCGATGTTCCAGCTGGTTCCGTCCTCATCATCTCTTAAATAGACATATCTGGCATCATCCCGGTTGATCATGCACATATCCGCTTTTTCGCTTAAATAATAGCTTCGTCCATGACCTACCTGCGATATCTGGGCACAGTAACGGTCTTCATTCCACAAGTAATTATACCAATAGCGCGGTGTCTGGGCATCATAGATCCGACAGCCATTCCCGTCTGAAGTAAACTCATACAGACCTTTTTCTGCATTTTTCTTTAACTCAGAATTCATCTATCAATCTCCCGTTTTTATTATTTTGCAATTATCAGCCTGTACTGGATGCCCGGAACAGAACCGTCCATTGCAAATGTTATTTCCTCTCCCGACTTTTCTCCGTTTATCTCGGCAAGCACTTCCCCAATCGGATTTAACACTTCCATTTTCGCGTCCGCTGCTTTCACACGGATACTGCCCTCCAGTGTTTCTGCGTAAAGCTTTCCTTTAAATGCTACAGCGGTAAACGATACTCCCATCATCTCCGGTCCCTGGCTGAAAGTGGTTTTATCCATACCTGTAGTTCCCATTGCTGTCAAAATATATTCTGCCGCGGCATCCATCTTCGTTTCATCTTTTGCGATCAAGGCCAGTGTGATTCTTTCGTTTTTTGCCTCCACGCAGATAATGTCGGAAAGGGGAATCTCTTTTTCCGGTGCGCCGCTGAAATATCCGCAGTAAGGTGTCCGGATTGAAAACCGCGCGTGATCCGGATCAAAAGTGATTTCTTTTGTATCTGAAATCAGTTTTCCTTCCACATAACCGGTATCTTCCGGCAGGATCCCCCACTCTTTCATCGCCCCGTCCATGATTTCGGCAAAAGCCCGGTAGTCTCCGTTGCCAGCAGTCTCTCTGATCCGGTCAAATACAAGCGATTTCTCTCCAAGATGTACTCCTGGCTCGATTTCTTCTGTATCTTTTGCGGCATTTGCCAGACGGTTTTCCTCTTTATAGCGCCGGAATGCATCCCTGTACTCAGACCACGCATAATACACCCCGTGTTCTGCCTCTGAGAGATCCGCGCCGTTTAAGAACCCGGCATTCACCGCTAAGTCCGCCTTGCCCTGATAGCTGTCTCCACCATCCAGAAATACATTGCGCATAGATGTAATATAGGGGAAAAACGTAGTCGGCATCGCATGAAAAAGAGGCAGCGTTTTCAAATCATTCTGCGTATAAACCACATCCACGCAGTGCTTTGCCACAGAGACAAGCCCCTTCAAAAAGATAGATGCCATGAATCCCCACTGGCAGATCACTGCCGGGTCATTATATACATCAAACACATTCAAAATCTCATCTGCCGGCTGGTCATCCCAGTGTTCCGATGTATGGTGGTTGTAGAGGATCAGACCGTCCCAGTCATTTAAACAGGCATACGCTACTGTATGCACAAATGCCGTAGAGTGGAAAGGATGTTCCCCGTACTCATTCCACTCACTGAGCATAAACGGTTTACCGCCTACAATTGCAACAGATGCAAGGCTCAAAAGAGTCGTTGCCATAGATCCGATCCCTTTTTGCATAGTCAGCGGATTCGCTGATACATACTCAGCCAGGCCTCCCACAAGATATGTATTGTCCTGTACCGGTAGAAGCGGATGGTTGTAATAACTGTTGTTCTCCATCAAGTCGCCGTCAGTATGTCCATATACATCTGCCGCCCCAGCAATCAGATTACTTGTAACGATCGGGACTTTTGCACCCAGCGAATGAATATAATCTTTCATATCCTGATAAAACTTCCGGTTCATATAGATGCCAAATTCCATAAACTCTGCATACCGGGCTGGGCTTTCCGGCGCATCCCATGGGCTCTCGGAATCATTTACCGGCTGGTAGAAGTAGCCGTCAATTCCACGTACTGTCCTCTGAACCGGGTCTTCATCTTCTCCCAGTGCGCAGCATCCCTCATTCGTCCATGCTTCTTTCAGGCGCTCTCTTGTATAATATTTCATCAGAAGAAACTCATTGAAACGTTTCTGAACTTCCTCTTTATAAGGGCTCAGTTCTTCTCCTGTATCTGCCCCCATATTGCCTTTGATGGCAGTTTCTTCATTATTAATTTGAATCGTCACCACAGCCGGATCATCGATCAGAGCAAGTCCTGTATACGGATTTACATGACAGAGAAGCTGCTTTGCATACTCCTTCTGAAGCTGGATTGCCCGTTCATTGTACATAAAATAGCGTTTCAGACAGGAAGGGGCTCCTCCCGGATAATCCATGCCATCTCCTTCCTGAAATTCCCTTGCTACAATCAGGTCGATATGGAGATAAATCCCCTTTTCCTTCAGCTTTGCGGCAAAATAGTCGAACCGATCTAATCCCTCAGGATTAAACTTCCTGCTTGTTCCTGACGCATAATCCAGAAGCGGTGCTTCCTTACAGCTGCTCCAGCTTCCCGGTTCTTCCCCTACCGGTGCGTCCGCGGCATGAAGACGGATGATATTGACACCCATGCTGGCGAAGCGCTCCGCCAGCTTATCTGCCGTCTCATGATCCGGTGTATTAGATCTGGCTGCTACATTAAACCCAAGGAATCTCGCCCTTGTTCCATCTGCGAAATAAAGATGCCCTTTCCTTGTTTCCACAAAACCATGCTTTCCGGCCGGGGCATCTAATAAATGGGAATAATTAAGGATTCCTTTATTCGGCTCTGACTTATGGATACGTATGTGCTGTTTCATCGTATTTTCCTCCTGCTACATATAATATTTGTTATCTGAACTTTCTGAATTGTACCATGTGCCGAAAGAAGAATATTGTAACATTCTTCTCCGTATTGTAAATTAAAACCTTGTTTTTTATCTTAACCGGAATTATACTAACTCTATGATTCAAGAAAGGAGTGTACGATATGGATTATGTTTTTCTTTGTAAAGCTTTCTTTGCCGCTACAAACATACCGGTTTATCTTTTGAAAAACGGAGACAATGTGTACTCTGCTCCCAGTGAGGCAATCGGAATTTCTTCCGAAGGCCACAGAGAACTGTTCGATATCGATCTTGCAAAAAACCCCTGTTTCTGCAGAGATTCCCCAGATATTGAATATGGTCGTATCAAAATAGAAGGTACAGAGTATGACCTGATCCTCGGCCCGATCTTCAACGTGCCTGTTACAGAAGAATTGATCCGCCAGTATATGAAAGAAAGCGCCCTGTCTCTTACCTTAAAGGAACAGATTATGGAATTTTTCTGCTCTGTCCCCAGAATCAGCCATACACAGTTTGCAGAATATCTTGTTTTCCTTCACCAGTGCTTAAATCAAAAAGAAATAGATAGCCATCAGCTGTTTATGGAAGAAACCGCTTTTAATCAGGAACGAAATAGCCGTTATACTCACAATATAGTGGAAGCGCATGAAGAAGAAATCCTGCACAATACATATTATTTTGAATTAGAACTGTATGAGAGGATTAAAGAAGGAAATATAGAAAAACTGAGCCAATTTCTATCAACAAGCCGAATTTCGCTGCAAGAAGGGAAGATGGCGCAGACACCGATACGCCACGCCAAGAACCTTTTCATTACCGCTGTTACAAAAGCAGGATTTCTGGGAGCCATTCCGGGAGGACTGGATATTGAGAGAACTTATCAACTGATCGATTACTATATTCAGGAATGTGAACAGCTTCATACAATCGAGAGAATCCATCAACTCATGTATGTCATGATTCTGGACTTCTGCCGCAGATGCGGGGAAACACGGATTCCAGACGGTATTTCCCCGGACGTTTATCAGTGTATGACTTATATCCGCAACCATACAAATATACCAATTTCTATAGACAGCGCGGCAGCACAAGTGAACCGCAGCAGTTCCTATATGATGAAGCATTTCAAAAGCGAACTCGGAATCCACATGGGGGCCTATATCATGCGGTGCAAACTTGAAGAAGCAAAAAGTCTGCTGACCTACAGTGAAAAAAGTCTGGCTGAAATCAGCAGCTATCTCTGCTTTTCCAGCCAGTCCTATTTTCAGAATGTATTCAAAAAACAATATGGTGTCACGCCGCTCCAGTACCGGAAGCAGACAAAAGGCCGTTTAAACTGAAGTACCTGAGAGTTCCACAGCCATCCGGCTGATCCGGGTGGCATTTCTCATTAAGTCTTCTCTTGTGATACGTCCATCCTTGAGCGCCTCTGTAAGATTATCAACTTCCTGCTGGCTTCCCGGCATAAAGAGATCATTACCTGCAAGAGCTACCTTGTATGCCTCGGGAGCCGGATATTTTGCGCCAGCGCTTAATATGTCAAAGGATGTCACCCAGTCTGTCATTATGATTCCTTTGAATTCAAATTCACTGCGGAGCACATCCACAAGCAGGTCACTCCGCTCAGATGTATGCACGCCGTTCAATAAATTATAGGATGTCATCAGCGCTTTTGGCTGTGCCAGATGAACACAGATTTCAAATCCCTTAAGATAGATTTCTCTCAGCGCACGCTCACTGACCACACTGTTATTGTTATAACGGTTTGTCTCCTGATGATTTGCCGCGAAATGCTTAATGGTAACCCCACACCCCGGATGCCTCTGCACCCCTTTCGTAAGTGCTGCCGCGAACACTCCGCTCACAAGCGGGTCTTCTGAAAAATACTCATAATTCCTGCCGCAGCGTATCGACCGATGGATGTTAAGGGCCGGAGCAAGCCACAGATGAATACCGAACCGCTCCATTTCATTCCCCACAATATCTCCGCAAAGTTCTGCAAGCAAAGGATTCCAGCTTTGAGCGATCGCGGTGCCGATGGGAATTGCCGTTGCATACTGCTCATAAATCTCGCTGTTCTCTCCGGGCTGTGGAATCAGGCTGTTCATATATGCGCGCTCTTCTTCTGTCAGAAGGCCCTGCATTGTCTCCGGCATCGTACTTCCCAGACTGTGTACCCCATTCTCATCTCTGAAACACTTTTGCGAAAGCCGCAGTCCTGCCGGGCCGTCTGCCATGACGATCACTGGAATCTGCCCCACTTTTGCCGTCTCACCAGCCGCACCCGCAACGGACATTGATGCATTTCCTATGATGCCTGTCATCTCTCCGCCATCTGCAAACGCACCTACATTCAGGCAAATCAGCTCATCATCTGAAAGTTTCTCAATCTCCGGTGCCAGTTTTTCTTTCTGCTCATAGGCAACTTTTACTGTTTCTATGCCGGCAATATCTGCTTCCAGATGTTGTATTCCACCCACTACACTGTCCGTCCTCTTTCTTTCCGGTTTCCAATCTGTAAAATCCGGCTTCACTAGACAGTTTTTTATAGATTTCGTGACCAGCTTCTCCGGCACTGATATAATGCAGCAGACCTCTGTATCTCTGCTACTATTTCCAAGACGGAAAAGATATTCCCCTTTCTCCAGAATCCACGCGGCCTGTTCTTCATCGTAAGATGCCAGATCTGTCAGTAAAAATGTAAGCTTAACCGTCTGCTTTTCCCCGGGTTTTAATTCTTCTGTTTTTTCCCATGCAGCAAGTGCTCTTTTTCGGATCTCTTCTGTGAACTCAGACTGCGCCTTTTCATACATCTCGTCATAGGCATCAAGCCAGTCTCCTGAAACGATTTCAAATCCGGCATCTCTCTAACTCTCCCAGATTAATATACTGTGATGAAATGGTACGGAACTATGAATTTGAGTACCGGATGTTAAGTAATCTGCAGTCTGACTGTGAATATTATCTGGGATACGGAAATCGCAGTCTAACTATTCTGTTTAATGACAGCGTTCAAAACCATATTTCCCGTATGAAAGAATTGTGGAATGGTTTTCCTGCAGATCAAAAACCAGAATGGCTGACTTGGGAGCAGCTCCTGCAATACGAAAAAGCGATGACAGAGCCAGAAACGGAATGAGTGACTTATCAAATAATATTTTGAAGGTTACCTGCAACACACTTCCAATCTATCTGCTGGAACAATGTCAATTTTAATCAAAAATACTTCGAGCCGCCCAATCGGACGGCTCTTTTTCATCTGTATCCTTATTTTACTAACATCGCATCATTCTTTGAAAGAAGATATACACAGTATTGATTCATACTGATTCCTTCTCTTTTAGAATGTTCTGCCAGATCCCGATGCAAGCTGCGGGGCATCCTTAATTTAAACTGTCCCGAATACTCTTCCAGGCTATCCGGTTCGTGTATCTCAATGCCTTCTTCCAACGCTGCCTCTAACCATGACCTTTTCGCATCTAAAGCATTGGCAACTGCTTTTTCTATGGTTTCTCCGCAAGTAATACAGCCCGGAAGATCCGGATAAGATACTACAAATCCACCTTCATCCTTATCTTCCACAATTTCCATGCGATAAGACATTGCCATATAATCATTCAGTGTCTTCATCCGTTTTCGCCTCACTTTCTACAATCTTCCTTACCATTTCAACATACACTTTCTTTATTGGTTCGTGTTTCGGTATCGTAATTGGCTGACATCCCGGTTTACGGAATGTATAATGACTGCTCCCGCTTCTTGGAGCATTCATTTTGTATCCATAGCTTTCTAATACTTTTCTCAATTCTTCAAAACGAAGGTCTTTCGATAATGAGCAAATTCTTGCCAATAGTTTATCCCATTTCGACATCTTTAATGCCTCCTATCTATAGTATATGTGGTGTCATATATGGTGTCAATAAATTTTTCTTAATCTTCATTTCCACCTAGATAAAACTGTAGTTCTTCCCTTGTATTGTATCCGGCAACTGCTCCCCTTTAAGCAGTAGCTCCCCCTCAGTTCCATATACCTCATGCAGACATTCCAAAATACTCCCTGCTATCGTAACAGTACCAGCTACAATTCCTGCTCCAAGCATAATATCTTTCATAGTTTATTCAAAAGTTTAGTTCTCCTGTTGCTATTCATAGTCAATGTCATTTACTTAAGGCCAATGGGCCGAGGAACGAACAGTCATTCGATTAACTTAAGCGTTTTAGAGGCATGATCGAGAGGGATGTGACTGATATGATACTTTCGTAGATGCTGTTTGAAGGCTTTTAAGAACGAGAGAAGTCTTCTTTTCAATTTGGCGTTGAAAACAAAGAGAAGGTTCCGCAGGGCATCCTCCCGGAGCTTCTGCCGCTGCTTGTAAAAAGCGGCTTTTGACGGGGCATCGGTCGAACGGCCGAAAAAGCGGTAGAGTTCCTCTTTTATGCAGTCTCCTTCCATGGAAAGGAGCATGATAAGAAACTGTTTGAAACCCAGCTTCCTGTTGCGCGTAAAGTCCCTGCCGGGGTTACGCGCATACAGGGACGGGTTGTCTGCCAGTTCATCAATGGCAGAAAGCAATGCGAGTTTAAGGTAGTCAGAATACTTCATGATATGTGCCTCCTTTAGTTTGATGCGGAACGAAATCCGCCTTAACTAAAGGGCCGCTCTCGCTCCCTCTAAAACCAATCAGTAGCGAGAGCGGCCGCGCATTTTGGGGTATTTGTCAAGCCTCTTTTTGAAAGTTTATAAATATTTAATATTTGAGTTGGGGGTAAAAAAGAAGACTATTGCTTTAACAGCAACAATCTTCTTAAGTAAATGACATTGGTTCATATCTCTACCCTCATCTATTGTCTGACACTTATCGGTTACCGTCATTAGCAATCACACTGTAAACTATAGCTATTTATCTGTCATTGTCTTCACCTCCATCTCCTCTCTCTGCTAAAAACTTGCCCCTCTAACCTATTACCATTGCATACTTTTGCTTTTCAAAAATAAACTTCTAAAAGCAAATTTTCTTTTCAATCACGATCCATACAATCCAAAACTGGATTAATAATCTGCATATATCACTCTTCTACTGCTTTCCTTTTATAAGCTCACTTGGCGCAACGCCATAATATTTTTTAAAGCATTTACTAAAATATCCCGCATCTTCATAACCACATTTCTGAGCTATAAGAGCTATATTATTGTATCCTTTATCTAGCATATTTTTTGCCTGTCGCATCCGTGTTTGGAAAATATATTCCCCGATCGTCATCCTGACTGCATCTTTAAACTGCTTGCATAAAATTGGTTTGCTGACCCCAAAGACTTTGGAAAGTTCATCCAATGAAAGCCCCGGTTTATTAAAATGATCCTCAATATAGCAAATTGTTCTTTCCGGTAGAACCATCGGTTTTTCCGATTCATTTTCATGTGCGGTTTTCATAATCTTTAATATAAACTGGCTTACCTTAGACTGAATATTCTCCAAGGATTCCTGTCTAAAATCCGACAGCAACAATCTTTCTTTCCTATCCAAATAGACGTCGCTGTCTTTGGCAAACTCCAATGCACAGGTCACCAGTTCATATGCTTTTTGCAGCACGATCTCCTGAGCCGACTCTTTTTCTTTCATCTTGTCAAAAATATCCTGGAGCAGCGCCGTGACAGCATTCGTATTGTTCATCCCAAGTAAAGATAGAAGACGTACTTTATCCTGTCCGAAGAGTTTCTCCCCAGTTGACTGAGAACCGCCATAATCTGACCGGCCATAAAAATACAGGCCTTTTTTACGATATAAAAGCATAATTCTTTCCACAGAATAAGCTTCCAGAAAGGATTCTTCACACTGTCTGAATTCTGTTTTTATATCTCCTACACAGATCAAGAGCGAAAGATAGAACCTTCTTTCCACAATCTCACAAAACTCATCCAGTACCTCTTGCATAACTATTTCCATCTGCTCCGGCTCCATATTGCCGCCCGTCAAAATCGCCAGCGTTTTATTCTGGCCAGCGTTAATGACACATTCTATCTCTTTGCCGGCGAATAATTCCTTGAGGATATTATCCAGTCCGAATTTGCAGAGCGATATATCTTTTTCTTCCCAGTAATCCGTCTCGTCAAAATAGGGATCCATAAGAAACGCCTGATAGCTCATTTTTCCTGATATGGTCAGATAATCCGCCGCCATCTGTTCAATCTCCATCCAGTCTGCTTCCGTATGTGCATATAAGATCTTATTAATAAAATGCTCCTCCATAACGGCGGAAGTCTTATACTGCTTTGATCTCCATTCTTTATACTGCCGGCTCCGGTTTCTTTCCCGGTCTATCTGCTGTGCTGTCTTCTCCAGACATTCAATCAACTGCTGCCGATCAACAGGCTTTAATAGATAATCCTGAACACCCAGATGTATGGCTTTCTGCGCATATTGAAAATCGCTGTAGCCGGTCAGAATAATAAGTTTGCAGGATACATTCTTCTGGTATAACTCTTTTGCCACCTCAATCCCGTTCATGACTGGCATATTGATGTCCACAAGTGCAATATCCGGGCGGAGTTCTCCGATCAGTTCCAGCCCTTCCTGTCCATTTTTCGCTTCTCCGACGATCTCACACCTACCGCACCATTCTTTCAAATATTTTTTGACCGCCTGACGGAAATAATATTCGTCGTCCATGATCAACTATTCTTAACATATTCTTTTCCTTCTGTTCCCCCTCAAACCGCACTCTCTTCTACCGTCATCCGGTTACTTTCGGTATACTAAGATAAACACGCGTATACTCTTCTTCACTACTCTCCACATATAATCCGTATCCATTTCCGAAAAACAGCTGGATTCTCCGGTTGATACTGTACAAACCGAAAGATTTTACCCTCTTTTTGTCGCCGCTGTTCAAATCATCATTCAATTCTTTCAGACGCTTTTCATCAATTCCCACTCCGTTATCTTCAATGACGAAGATTAGTCTATCTTCTTTTTCTTCTATCTGAAGCAATATCTTTCCCGCATCTTGTCTCTGCCTTATACCGTGATAAATAGCATTTTCCAGTATGGGCTGCAGAGTAAGTTTTGGCATAATATACTCTTTTAAGCCGTCATATTCTGGAAACTCGTAATCCAGATATTCCATATATCTCAGCTTCTGAATATACATATATTGTTCGGAAAGTTCGATTTCTTTCGTAACGGAAGTAATATCATTCCCGGTATTCAAAGACATTCTGTAGAATTTTGACAATGCGGTCAGCGCCCTGCTTGCTTCTTCGTACATATCAAGATCAACAAGGCTTTTTACTGTCTCCAGTGTGTTGTATAGAAAATGCGGCTTGATCTGCGACTGGATCAGCTGGAATCGGATATTGCTTTTTTCTTCCTGCTCATTATAGATCTGGTCCATCAACTGTTCTGTATTCTTAATCAACTCCTCAAAGCCCGCAAACAGATTCTCAATCTCATTGCCGGAATGAAAAATGACCACATCCTTTTGATCTTCTGCATAGTAGGTACTCATTTTCCAGGAGAGGGCTACGATCGGATTGGTTATATGGTGTGCAAGAAATCCTGCTATGATAAGGGCTGTCACACAGGCCGCTATCCCAATCATACCGACGATCCACCGCGCATAATACTGACTGGCCATCAGCTCCTCCACCGGCGTTGCACAGACCATCATCCACCCGCTGTCTTCTATCTCAAAGCGTGTATACAAGACAGAAGTTCCGCCATGATCCGTAATACAGGTATCCTGCCTGATAAAATCCTCCCACTCTTTTTCAGACAGTTGCCACTCCTCTGTAAAATCTTGTCCTATCGTCTCTTTTTCAGATGCGGAGAGGATCGTATTATCTTCTGAAAGCAGAAAATGCTCCGCTTTGATATCCGAAGGAATATTATTTTCAAAGACCGACGCGATGACAGATTCTTCGATGATAAAAGCAACATAACCCAGATTATCCAGCGTGTCGGGATTTACAATCTGTTTGGACATAACAAAAACAGGAATGATCCTTCCCGTCTCCCAAGGTACCTCAATCATGTAAGGGCCTTTCAGCATAGCTGTCCGGTCTTTATTTGTCATAGAAAAATAATCCGGCCCCAGTTCTTTTTCCACGAGACTGAGAAACCCGCCCCCGCTTACAAGCAGGAACTGGTTTCCCAACGTGATGATATCCCACTGAAAAATACTCTCATTCATCCCTACTATGGAATGAACTTCCTTTCCCAGTTTTCGGCGTATATCGTTATATTCTGTCATTTCGGTAGTAAGGGACGGATGATCTTTCATCAGGGAAATGACCTGCGGGTTCTGCGCAACAGACATCAGATAATCCCGCATATGCTGTAAGTCGGATTCTAGTGTATTCGTGATCAAAGCCATTTCCCGTCTGTGATCTTCCAACATCTTCTCTTGAAAGACCTTCCCGATCAGTCTCTGTGAAACAATTGTCGTAAAAACGATCATTACAATCACCAGGCTGGAGTAACAGAAAAACAACCTGTGTTTGATAGACATCTTCTGCATAAGAATCTCCCTTTTCCTAAAACCGGAAATTAACGGAATTGAATCACATTTACTGAGTGCGGTGCAAAGATATAATCTCCTTTTTCCAGAAGTTTCCATTCCCTCTCTTTCAAGATGACTTCTGTCCTCTCCACATCATTATAGGAGTTGGTACTCTCTCCGTTTACGGTTATGATCCGGTATTCTCGGAGAGATGCTTCCTCTTCTTGTATTCCAAGCCTGAGTTCTTCTGAGGATGATTTGTTGACTATGGCAATGGAATATCGTTTCTCTGCCGTATCATAGGTTGGCAGGATATCCGCTTTTTCAACGTCCACAGAACTATTTTCTTTGGAATTCACCCGTATCACGGGAACTTTCTGATCCATCCAGCCATCCAGCCATCCAGAGCCACATCCCCGAGATAATTCACATATAGATCAAACACATGATAGGTGCTGCGCAGAACGATCCCCTTTTCGTAGGTGTAGATGCACCCTCTGGTATTGAGTCCACCATTCCCATTTCTCCAATAAAATCATTTAAACCTACCGGCAATGTCTTCATTGCCTTCTTTGTCATAAACGTATTCGCATAGACGAATTCATTCCAGATATTGATAAAATTAAACGTAACAATCGTGACCGTCGTGTTTTTAGACAGCGGAAATATGATCCTAAAGAACACATCCCAGGAAGACGCGCCGTCAATACAGGCCGCCTCGATCAGAGAATTGGAAATCCTGTCCATAAAATTTTTGTACAGATAGATGCACATCGGCAGGCCGAATCCAACCTGAGGAATGATCAAAGCCCAGTATGTATTTCGAAGTCCCATGGCGTTATAGATCCGGAACATGGGAATCAGGCAGGCAAAAACCGGTATCATCATTCCCAGCAGGAAAAAGGACATGGTTTTCTCTGAAGCTTTAAACCGCATCTTACTGATCGCGAATGCGGCAGGCGCGCTGATGACGATCATCAACACCAGCACGCAGACTGCTACGATCAGGCTGTTCAGAAAATACTGCGGCAGGCTTGACTGTATTGCCTGGAGATAATTTCCCAGATACAGCTCCTGCGGCAGAGAATAAGCCGGAGTGGATGCCAACTGTTCCCCCGTTTTAAAGCTGGAGGTCACGACCCAGAAAAATGGATAGATCTGAATAGCCGCGACCACGACCAGCACTATATAAAAAATAACCATTGTTGTTTTATTTATCGATACTTTATTCATCTTCACTCCTGTCCATTCAGTCTCTCTGAACTCTGTCCCCTAATCGCCTTACAAGGAATACTGCCAAGAGGCTCTCTACGATTAAAAATACCGCCATCGCACTTGCCTGCCCGTATTTTACCGAGCCGAACGCAGTCTTATACATATAAGTAGCAACCAGTTCGCTGGCTGTTCCCGGACCGCCTGCCGTTAAGATATAAGAAACGTCAAATCCTCTCAAAGTACCGCTTACAAGAAGCACTGCCACCATTACGATAATATTACTGATCATAGGTATTTTTATCTTCGTATGGAGCTGCAGCCAAGTGCAGCCATCGATCGCCGCTGCCTCTACTACGGATTCATCAATATCCTTCAATGCCGAATAAAAGATAATCATATAGATACCGACAAATTTGTAGGCATCGATCAGTGTTACCACAAGAAGCGCATATTTTGACTCCGAAAGCACAGCGATCGGCTGCATGCCAAGCTGACTCATCACCGCTGCCAAAACGCCTTCCGGCAGAACCGATAACAGTTTTTGAAAAATCTGACAGATCGCCATGGAGGAAATAATACAGGGAATAAAATAGATCACCCTAAGAATATTGGCTCCCCGCTTGATATTACTCAATATAATGGCAAGGATCAGACCAATGATCATCTGTACGATGGTGCTAACCGCCATGAAAAACAGGCTGTTTTTTACAGATTCCCAGAATACAGGATCCTGAAACATGATCTTATAATTCTTCAGTCCCGTAAAATGCATGGCTCCAATACCATTATAATCAAATAAGCTGAATCCACCGGACCAGATAAGCGGAATGATCACGACGAACAGATAAGCAAGCAGCGCCGGCAGTAAAAAAATCCATGGCTCTATTCTACTTTTTGGTTTCATGGTTACTCCCTTACATTTTGTTTCACTGCTTCATCCATCCGCTTTGCCCACTCCTTCGATGTAATATTTCCCAGAGCAAGATTCGGAGTCTCTCTTCCAAGCACTTCATTACTGGTGGAATCGATCCGAACATCCCAGCAGTAACCATATGTTTTGACATTTCCGTAATTGTCCATCAGCTGTTTATACAGTTCGGACATTCCATCCGTGTCGGACACCTTAAAGGAAGGAAGCGTATTGTAGTCATACAGACAGACATCTGCAAAATTTTCAAACACAAATTTCAGGAAATTTTTCATATTGTCATCCAGCGCATCTTTGCGGATTGCCGTGCCGATTCCTGCGTGCGCCCAATAATCCGTAGGCTCCGTTGCATCATCGTCTCCCAGTACAGGAAGCGTAAAGTAACCGATATCTTCTTTTAATTCATAATCTTCGTCTACAAAATAAGGAAGCTGCCAGGTGCCGTCGTATGTCATTGCCGCCTGTCCGCTGGTCACAAGCCCCACAGTTGTCGCTCCATCTGCCGTAGTCCAGCCAGGCTGGAAATACTGTGCTATTTTTACCATGAAATCTGCCGCGTCCATGCCGACCTCTGATCCAAATGATATCTCGCCTTTTCTTGCCTGTTCAATAAAATCATTTCCCGCTTCCCTGAAAGGCACAAATGCCAGATAACGAAGAGGCGGCCAGGTATCACCGCCTGCTTCCGCGATCGGTGTTATACCTGCTTTCTGTAGTTTATCACATACTTCAAAGAATTCATCAAAGGTTTTGGGTGTCTCCTTGATTCCTGCTTTCTCGAAGACCGTTTTATTATACCAGAAGTATTCCGTATTCGCCTGCCAGGAAACCAACCCCAAAAATCCATCATCGAGACGCTGATAATCCTTGGCGTTATCATAAACTTTATCATCTACACCCAGCTCTTCATACAGAGCGCCTACATCTGCAACCTGTCCGTCATCTACTAATGTCTTAAAGAAAGAATCCGCATCCGAGTCAAATAATTCCGGCAGTTCATCGCTGGATGCCAGAATTTTCAGCTTCTGTAAATAAGAACTGCGGTCGGAAATAATCTCCATTTCCAGGTTGAATCCCGGATTTTCCTCCTTATACATTTCCGCAATTTGAGAAAGGGCTTTCACCGTACCTTCCTCCGGGCTCCTTGCCGTCAGATAATGAATCGTGAATTCCTCTCCTTCTCCGACTGTTTCCGTATTCTCCGTGTCTTTGTCTCCTGTCTGAGATCCGCTGTTTCCACATCCTGTAATCGCTGCTACGACAATTACCATACTTAATAACACACTCAATATCTTTGCTCTCTTTTTCATACCCTACTCTTTTCTTTTTCCATTTTTCTTGGCAACTGTAAATCTTGTAATTGTAATTTTTCATGATATTTTTATCACAGATTACGTTCCTACAATTACATCCAGACCTTATCTTATTGGATGATTCCATTATAATAAAAGTTGGAGTTAGATAAAATGGAATTTTGTAAAGCCATTGGGAAAATCATAAATAATTTATTTCTATTGTAATCATCTTCCGGCTCTGCCCTTCCTCAGTCAGTCTTTTTGCAGACAGCTAAATACCTCCCTGTCATAGTACACTTCTGCTACAATCGCCTTGGCAGTATTGATAACACTACCTCCACCTATTACCAAAATCATTCCTATTCTTCTCTTCGAACAATTTCAATTCCTTTTTTCACCAGAGAATACGCTCTATTATTCTCATAGAACGATCAATCTGAACAGGCATCAAAATTGTCCTTCGCAGACTGCAATATTCCACCAGTCCCTGCAGTTCCTCCTGCGTAGAATTGAACCCTCCAACTTTTGAAACATGCCTGCCAAAAAAACTCTGTTCCTTTTTATTTAAAGCATCCAGTTTTTTTGATGGCGGTTTTTTCTGCCAAAACTTAACATACTTAATTTCTCCTTCCGAATCATGATGCCGTCATATACTTTGATCCTCAATCTAAAACTGGCTGGACTACGGTAAACTTACACCCTCCCCCTTCACAAGCCCGTTCCCTTCATCCTTGTGGGAAGTATCAGACTGATAAAACTTGTCAAAGATACGTTTCCTGTCTGCATCTGAAATTCCACACCCACTGTCCTTAACAGAAAAAAGTACATTTTGTTCCGATGATTTTAAGCATATATAAATACTTCCACCTACAGTATTAAATTTTACTGCATTATCAATCAAATTCAGCCACACATGCAAAAGAAGAGCCTCGTTTCCTTCATAAAATACTGTTTCCAATTCTGCAACTAGATCCGCATCCTTTTTCGTCCACTTATCTTCCAACAGGACAATTGCCTGCCGTATCTGTTCATCCAGCCGATACCTTTCTCGCCCTACCGGAATAATCTGGTTTTCCACTTTGGAGAGTAGAAGGATATTGCTCACCAGACCTGACAACCGTTTTGTATTGTATAGAATTTTATCGGCATATTCCTATTCCTCCGCCACAAGTTCGGATTTTCCTTGCAACAACATGGCATATCATACACCTTTGTATCCATTCCATTTGTCCTTCCATCCCGGTATCCGTAGGTATTCCCAAGAATCCGGTCGTTCTGATCCAACAGCACATAATCCACAGCCCAGGTATCAATCCCCATAAAAGACGGTATCTTTCCAATTTCCACACACCGTTTCATACCTTCCTTGATCTCGTATGCCAGCGCTTCCATGTCCCAGCACTGATGACCGTTCACAAGCCTCATGCCGTTCGGGAAACGATACACCTCTTCCAGTTGGAGTTTTCCATCGTTAAGGCTTCCTATTATATGCCGTCCACTGGATGCGCCGATATCTACCGCCAGATAATATGTACTCATTTTTTTACCTCCTGATCTATTTTCATACATTCAATGCCATGACCAGCTGGTTCAACGCATCTTTCGTAATAGCCGGTACAAAACTCATAAGCTGGCGCAGCGGCATTCCTTCCATCATCGCTGCCATCATCTCACCGCTGATTGCGCCTCCATCCCCTTTCGTCTGCTCCTCCATTGCCTGAGCCTCTTCACCCATCATGGATGCCATTGCTTTCTCTAAGATCGCATTTCCCTTTGGATCTGCCATAATTTCTCCCATCGTAGAATTTAAGGTATATACTTTCGGAATGACGGTTTCAGATTCCACATGCACAGATTTAGAAAGCACAATGTCCTGTGCATTTCTTCCAATCTGAACCTCATATTCCCCGCTTTCTACATGCCAGTCATGAATCTCTGTACTCCAATAAGCATAGGCTCTTCTGTCTAACACAAACTGAACCGTTTTGGTCTCTCCCGGCGCAAGCTCCACCTTCTCAAATCCTCTCAGCTCCCTTACCGGACGGATAACCGTGCCTCCCTTCGCAGCCACATAAAGCTGTACGACTTCCTTGCCTGCACGGGAACCTACATTCGTCACATCAACATTTACCGCAAGCTTTTCACTTTCTTTCAGGCTCTCTCTATCCACCGCCAGGTTATTGAGCTCAAACTCTGTATAAGACAATCCATGTCCAAACGGAAACAGCACTTCCATATCCTTTGACGCATAATACCGGTACCCTACGAATACTCCTTCGGAATAGACAGACTTATCATGCTCTCCGCCATAATTCAGGTAACACGGAGTATCCTGAAGCCGAAGCGGGAAGGTCTCTGCCAAATGTCCGCTTGGGTTGGCATTTCCATAAAGTACATTCAATACCGCACCTCCTACAGCCTGTCCGCCAAGATATGCCTCCAACACCGCTTTCACTTTTCCAATCCACGGCATCACAACCGGGCTGCCGTTGTGGAGCACTACCACTGTATTCGGCTGCACGTCTGCCACAGCCTCGATCAACTCGTTCTGGCAGTTTGGCATACGCATATGTTTCCGGTCATAGCCTTCGGATTCAAAATTTTCCGGAAGCCCGGCAAAGATTACCGCAACGTCCGCATTCTTGGCTGCTTCTATTGCTTCTGTCATCAACGCTTCATCTACCTTATCCTCTGTATCATCAAACCCTTTTGCGATTGTGATATTCCCCTTCTTTACATTTGGGGTAAATTCTGCCGCTTCCCATGCGGACTCAACTTTGAAGCTGTTGATATGGGAGCTCCCGCCTCCCTGATACCGGGGATTCTCTGCATACTTTCCTATAAACGCTACTCTTTTATCCGCGGACAGGGGAAGTACTGCATCGTCATTTTTCATAAGAACAATACATTCTTCTTCTATCTGCCGCGCAATCTCATGGTCTCTCTCATGTTGGAATTCTGCTGCCTTATCCCGATTCTCCTCATACCGGAAGATTATATTCAATAATTCTTCACAGGCCGTATCTAAGACTGTTTCATCCAATGTCCCGTTCTTTACCGCCTCTGCGATCTCTGCGTCAGTTGCACCGCCGCTTGACGGCATCTCCAGATTACATCCGGCTTTCATCGACTCCACCCGATCGTTCATAGCACCCCAGTCTGTCATGACATACCCGTCGAATCCCCATTCATCCCTGAGAACATCCGTCAGCATCTCTTTATTTTCACAGAGATAAGTTCCGTTCAATTTATTATAGGAATTCATGATTGTCCAGGGTTTTTCTTTCTTTACCATTCCTTCAAAAGAAGCCAGATAAATCTCACGCAGGGTACGCTCATCCATCTCTGACGAACTGGTCATCCGGTGGTATTCCTGATTGTTAGCCACAAAATGTTTGGGACTGGTTCCTACATTTTTGCTCTGAACGCCATGGACAAGGGCTCCTCCCATTTCCGAGGAAACAAACGGATCCTCCGAATAATATTCAAAATTCCGGCCGCACAGCGGGGAACGTTTAATATTCATCGCTGGTCCAAGAATCGTACTGATATTCTCTGCCTGACATTCCTCTCCTAATGTTTCCCCTAACATCTCTATCAGTCCTCTGTTAAAACTGGAAGCAGTGGCGCAGCCTGTCGGGAAGCACACAGCTTTAATACTGTCGTTGATTCCGAGATGATCAGCAGCATCATCTTGTTTCCGGAGTCCATGAGGTCCGTCCGATACCATTTCCGAGGGAATCCCCAATCTTTCAATGCCTTTTGTATGCCAAAAATCAAGTCCGGAACATAAGCCTGCCTTTTCTTCTAATGTCAACTGTGAGATAAGCTCTCTGATTTTCCCTTTTTCCATTATTTTAATCCTCCTGCTATTTACAATTGTTTTCTTTTTTGCCAAATAGTTCTTTCAGCCACTGATCCGCAAGCTCCGGCCAGACCTCCACTTCCCTATTGGGAGCATTTAACGCACGAGGTGTCTTGCTGCTCTCAGTGCTATAGTCAAAAGCATCCAGAAGCTGTTTTTTCTCCGCCTCCGTACAAGGGAGTTCTCCGCTCTTTACCAGTTCTACCATACGAAAGACTTGTTCCAGTGTGTAAGGATCGCCGTAGTTTTCTTCTGCCCAGTCCTGGTTTGCCAGAGATAACCCATGGAACCCCTGTGAAAAGACATGGTGGGCATAGTGTATGCCTTTCTCCTTTAGTGCCTGTGCCATCAGATAACTGTTCTCCACTGGTACAAGCTCGTCCGTGGCCGTTTGCCAGAGAAAACAGGGCGGCGTATTCTCCGTCACATGTTTTTCTAATGATGCATATTCCAATTCCTTCAGCCCTGCGTCATCACCCAAAAGCATTCTAAACGAATCGCTGTGCGCGCAGCATCCAGACGAAATCACTGGATAGCAAAGAATTCCTGCGTCCGGACGGGCAGAGCAATCTTCATACTGTGGATTCTCTTCCCTTATATCTTCAAAGTGTACGAGGAGACTTCCGCATAGATGTCCCCCGGCAGAAAATCCGCAGACAGCCACTCTGTCCTTATCAATGCCGAATACCTGCGTATTCTGCCTGACATAGCGCACTGCTCTTGCCAGATCCTTCATCGGCTGAGCCCTTAAGGGTGCGGCTCCCGTTATATTGACGGTATATGTACAAACAAATGTCTGATAACCTTTATCATAGAATTTCTTTGCCACGATTTCTCCCTCTGTAGGAGATACCACGCGATACCCTCCGCCGGGAACCACGATTACACACGGCCTGGGTTCTTTCCTGTCATCATGCAGATAACTAACCAGATTCGGCCGGAAACCGAAGGACATGGAATATGTATATTCTCCATTCTCCCACAAATCATATCGTTTCTTCATCATAAGCTGCATCCTCCCTTTATTTTATCTGACAATATAATAACATTTTGTTAATTCTCAGTATTGTAATATCGTCCTTAATATTATAAATTTGCACATACTTTTCTGTTAATAACTTATATCCTATCCTTCTATAACTCCAAATATATTTTACCTTTACAGAATCCATATATATAATGAACGCGAAAGGTTTTTATAAAATAACACTTAGGAGGCTGTCTATGGATTTTATCATTTTGCTGTTGGAACAGAATATCCTGATGTTTCTCTATCTTCTAATCGGTTATTCTCTTTTTCAGAAGAAACTGGTCAAAGCAGACGGGAGTGCTGATATCGGGCGGATGCTTCTGCACATTGTCATGCCCGCAGCGATCCTCAAAGCATATATGACATCTTATTCCCCAGAGCGTCTGACTGGTCTTGTTCTTTCATTTTTAGCAGCCCTTTTGGCTTTGGTTCTTTCCATCATCATAAGTCGGGTCTGCTTTAAAAAAGAACAGTCCATCGAACGCTTTGGAGCGGCGTTTTCCAATGCGGGGTTTATTGGGATTCCCCTTGTCCAGATGACGCTCGGTGAAGAGGCTGTCTTCTATGTATCTTCATTCGTTGCCCTGCTCAACATCCTACAGTGGACTTATGGAGTCTTTATCCTCACCGATGACTTCCGCGTTCTATCTTTTCGCAAATTAAGGACAAATCCCGTGATCCTGAGCTTTCTTGGCGGGCTGCTTCTGTTCTTCCTGCCGTTTAGGCTTCCGAATCTGCTTACAGGGATGATTGGTGCGCTTGCCGCCATGAACGGGCCTCTCGCCATGATCGTTCTTGGAACCTATCTTGCACAGATACCGTTAAAATCTCTTTTTAATGAAAGAATCGCGTACCGCTGTACTTTAGTACGGCTGATCCTGATCCCGGCTCTTACTATTGCACTGCTGGCATTTTTTCCGGCAAAATACCACACTCTTAAGCTTGCGGTTCTGATCGCCGCATCCGCGCCGGTCGGCTCCAATGTCGCCATCTTTGCCCAGCTATATGAACAGAATTACACACTCGCCGTAAAGGAAGTATGCTTAAGCACGCTGTTCTGCATTATCACCCTTCCTCTGCTCGTTGGATTTGCGGATTATATCCTGTAAAATATTGCAGATCACATTTGACGGATATATCGCTTCTGCAGGAAATATTCTGTTATAATGTTTTTACAGATTTTCCACGCTGGGGTCTGGTATACCTTTTCCTCCCACGACAGCAGGAGATATCTTTCCATAGGCAGATCCTCTACTGTTTTGAGCGCTACGGTATCCGGTGCGAAGCCCTGCCACGTATCTTCAGGAATAAACGCAGTCCCGAGATTCAGGCGCAACAGCTCCCTCATAACAGAGGGTGTATCTACATAGGTCGTGATATTAGGAGTAATTCCCTTTTTCCGGCAGAAATACCGGATTGCCACCGCCAAGTCACTTTCATCATCCAAACTGAGAAATGGCTCATTTTTCAGGTCATCCCATACCAGACATGGTTTAGAGACAAGCGGATGCTCTTTGGGAAACGCCACCTTTATTTCTTCTTTCAGAAGGATTTGTGAACACATGCTATTACTTTGGCCGCGAGAAACCGGAGACGACATTAGAAATAATCCCGGATATTGGGACTCACCCAGAGCAGTACGACATAAGATCTGCAGCCTGATGCCGGGATCCGCCTGTTGAATCAGCTGGACGATTTCTGGCAGGAACATGGAGGCAGAACAGATATAAAGGGCGACCGTTTTCTTTTTTCTGCTTTGGTCCTCATCCAATTCCTGCACTGCCCGGTCCAAAGCAGCAAATATTTCATCTGTATATTTCAGAAAGATCCTTCCGGAATCATTTAGGACGATCCGGTTTCCTACACGGTCGAACAGCGGAACGCCAATCTCGCTCTCCAACCGTTTGAGCGTCTGGCTAAGAGAAGGCTGGGCAATATGAAGCGCCTCCGCTGTTTTGGACAAATGTCCGTTTCGTGCCAGTTCACGAAAATATTGTAATTGTAATAATTCCATAATATACCTCGCCGTAATGTTTTGTATTCCAGCCCCTTTAGGGCATTAAAATTTATGTAAAGGAGATTTTAAAATGAGTAATCAAGCAAGTGGGGCTCTGACCCCGGAACAACTGCAGGAAATCGGAAACGGCTATCAAAAAATGGAACAGCAACAGAAAATCGAAAGATATCGTATTCTTAACGAACACGTGGTAAAAGGCCAGATCCTTTTTACCGGATCATCACTGATGGAGCAGTTCCCCATCAACGAGCTTCTGATGACAGAACATATTGACCGGATTATCTACAACCGAGGCATTGGCGGTTTCACAACCGCAGACATGCTTCAGAACATGGATGTACAAGTCTTTGATACAGAGCCGTCTAAGATATTTATCAATATAGGCACGAACGATATTTCTTACACCAGCGCACCGTTTGAAGACGTACTTAACTACATGCTTAAGAATTATTCCATGATCCTTGAACAGATCAAAACACGTCTCCCTGACACTCAGGTATATGTAATGGCCTATTATCCGGTCAACGAGACCGATAAAGCTTCCGGGGAATGGGGCGGGGGCATGTTTGTCAACCGAAACAACTGTAATCTCCCTGTCGCCAACGCAGCCGTCAAAAAGCTTGCCGAACAGTCCGGCTTCCAATATATAGACGTAAACGCTGGTCTTACTGACAGCCGCGGCATGCTGAAAAAAGAATACACAATTGAAGGCATCCATATGTATGCCAATGGATACCGTGTCGTTCTGGAAAATATGAAACCGTATTTATAATCCAGTATCCCCAAGCCAATTTCCTATCTTTATTTCATATATAAGAGGGTCTCCTGCATGGGACTCTCTTATATTTTCTTCAATTCTTATATATTCTGTGCTTTCCGCTTTGCAATCTCTTCCTTCATTCCGGGAAGTTTTTTCTCCAGGTCGAATCTGCTCACAAGAAAGAACATCACAATAAACATCAGCAAAGGTACAATAAAACTGAACCCGTAGATTGCCATTTTCGTAGCATGCGGTGCAACTTCAAGTGTCGAATCGTAATGAACGGCCGCAAGCATCCATCCGATCAGGGAAGCTCCAATCCCGCTTCCCACTTTGCCGCCAAAACCTGAAGCGCTGTTCGAGGTAGCGATCATCCGGATGCCATACTTATATTCATTATAGTCAATGGACATTGCTGTCATAACACCGACAAGGCACATCATCGGAATCGTTGCAAAGGTTGTAACACTTCCCAAAATACAGTATGCAAGGAAATTATCATGCAGTAAAATAAGCAGTGCGTTCGCCGCGATTCCCATTCCAAAGCTAGCCTTAAGCGTACCAACAATCCCAAGTCTCTTCATCATCGGCCTTATCAGGACAAATCCTAAAATCGTAGGAATCATTCCAATCGCACCAAGGAATCCTACCAGATTATCATTTCCAAAGATCCACTTACAATAATAATTCCCCGCGCTTGCCGTAGTTCCATAGAGAATGCTTGATATAAAATTTACCACCAAAATGATCACCCAGTACTTATTATGAAAAAGCTTGATCACCGCTTCTTTAAAGGGCAGTGTTTTTTCTTCTTGTACCTCTTCTTGTCCAGATTTCGGTTTTATCCCGGATTCTTCCGATGTTTCGCGGCTTGTTTTATAAGAAATCAGAAATGCCAGAACGACAAGGATTCCTAATACAACACTGTATTTAATCCAGGCATTCTGTGTTCCGCCAAGGGCATTCGTGACCGGAATCGTACAAATCGCGATGATCATCCCTGCCCCATATCCGGCTGCCGCTCTCCATGTTCCCATCACTCCCCGTTCTTCCTGGCTGTTAGTACGCACGACCATAAGAGAGCCATAGGGGACAGACACTGCGGTATAGCAAACCGCAGTGAGAAGAATATTCGTTATCATGGCATATGCAAGTTGTCCCGCGTTTCCTGCTTTCGGCACGGTAAACATCATGACCAGCACAATGCCTGACGGAATTCCCGCTTTTAAAAGCCATGGACGGTACTTTTCCCTTCCGGGCTTTGTATGGTCCACAATGTTCCCCATAATAAGAACCGTAAACGCATCTATAATCTTGCAGATTAAAAACATCGTTGCAACTGCGCCGACCGCCATTCCCACTTTATCCGTGTAAAAATAAGTAAGCTGTCCCGTCAGTGTTGACATTAGGTTCAGGGCAAATTGTCCCAAAGAATCCCCGAAGTAATCTTTGATCCGCATAACTTTTTGTACGCCAAATTTATCTTTGCCCAATTTCTTTTTATTTCTATCCATGAAATCACTCTCCCTATAAGTTATCCATTAAAAAAGTATGTAAGGGAATATCCTCTCCTTCATCCAATTTACAAAAAAGGGAGTGACTGCCCGCTCCCTTTTTTACCATATACACAATATTTTTCTAATAATTTATCCAAATAACATATCGTTGTTCTATTATGCCGTATACGCGTTACACTGACCGCAGTGTCAGCCTGTCTAAAAGCTGTTTGTTCATCATAAACTATATGCTTTCTTCTGATAACAAACAGGCGATGAAGCCACATTCTATTGTTCAAGATGCTTTCTTTTAATCAGCAGTTATCCTAAGTAAATTTGTTACGGCCTGCTCAACCTGCCTTCGTGTAACTCTGCCCTTCTCTATCCCTTCTATAATCTGTTTGATCACCGGCGGGCCGCCCGGCATCACGATGTCATTTCCGGCTGCAACTGCATCCGCTCCATTTACCACAACATCCATATCTCCCCAGTCTGTCACTACACAGCCTTGAAATCCCCATTCTTCTCTTAAAACAAACGTACAAAGTTCTTTATTTCCTGCAGCAAAAGTACCATTAATCTTATTAAAAGAAGTCATTAAAAATGAGATACCTGCTCTTTTAACAAGCATTTCAAATGGCTTCAGATAAATCTCCCTGAGTGCACGTTCTGTAATAATTGAATCTACTGCATTATAATTTTTCTTTGAATTTCCACGCCGATATGTTTCCTGCTCATTTGCCACAAAATGTTTTGGGCATGCATATACGGTATGTTTTTCCTGTAATCCCTCCACAATCTCACATGCGCAGATCCCGGTCAGGCAGGGATCTTCCGAGAGATTTTCAAAACTCCTTCCATACAGAGGATTTCTCTGTATATTGACTGCTGGAGCAAGCCAGACATCTATCCTCTTTTCTTCACACTGCATGCAAAGAGCTCTGCCGAACTCCCTCCATAGTTCTTTATCAAATGAACACGCCATCAACATCTCTGATGGCCATGACATCCCCCCCACTCCTGCTGGTCCATCCTTATAATATACTGAATGGATCCCTTTCTCCTTGATTGCAGGCGATACATACCCACTGCACCCAGTTGGATGATCATTCACAGTTATCGGATTACCATCTTTATCATAAATTGTTTTAGGAGCTGTTTCATCTCCCAAAGCCGCAAATGGTGTCCCCGGCCCATATCCAACGCATAATGCTGCCAGCTGTTCAACAGAGTATTCCTGTAAATTCAATACCTTTCTGCTTTGTTCTCCCACTAATTCTTGTTTACAAACAATATCGGCTTTCCCCAGCGTAACTCGGTATATCTCCTGCTGCCCCTGTTCTTCACATTTCTTCCCATAACCCTTTTCCATTCTTCTTTGTAAGAAGTTGATCTTATCTCGATTACATGACCGTATCCCCAATCGATTCTCGCAACGGTGTACAATTATGGTTTCTTTCACACAAACGACCGCAGCCGTTTCTGCATTCCTTGACGAGTTCCCCGCACGGATACCGTACTCTCCTGCCGGGATCACCCATGCTGCCTGTTTCTCGTCATAGAATGCCAAATCACTCCATAAAATAAAAACTGAAATGGTCTCCGCCTCTCCCTTATGAAGCAGCTTTGTCTTCTCAAATCCTTTCAATTCCTGATAGGGTCTGTCATCCGAACAGGAAATCGGAGAACTATATATCTGTACCACTTCCCTTCCGGATACGTCACCCAGGTTCCTAACTTCTATTTGCAGAAGCAGGCCATCCTGTTTCTTCTCTGCTTTGACCGGTTCCATAGAAAATCTGGTATATGACATCCCATAACCAAATGGATATAACGGTTGTTTTTGAAAAGTATCAAAAAAACGGTATCCCGTATAAATATTTTCCCAATATATTGTAACAGGGCTTTTTTCAAATTCGACACTTCCATTATTTTTTGAAGATAATCCGTAGGACTCATAGGTAAGAATCTCCTTTGGTTTCTCTTTGTTCCACGAAAAGTGTTCTGCGCTTGGGTAATCCTCATAGTGCCTTGCAATTGTTACCGGAAGCTTCCCTGACGGATTCACCTCTCCCGTCAGGATTTCAGCCAAAGCCGGAGCTCCCTGCTCTCCACATATTCCAAGAAACAAAATGCTTTTAATGCTTTCATATCTTTCTGTCCATGAAAGATCAATCAATCCGTTAATATTCAAAATCAGCACTACATTAGGAAATCTCTTACAAACCTGATCCACTAATTTTTGTTCTGATTTAGTCAAATAGTAATCTTCTTCCAAATGACGATCACACTCTTCACCTCCAGAATTGCGTCCTAATATGAATACAGCTGTATCTGTATATAAGGCTCCATTCTTTAATAAGTCTTCTGGAATTTCAGGCTCCTCCTCCGGAGCACAGTATCGTTCGAAAATCTCATACATAATTCCGCTATTAACCAGACTTTTCAAAGTAAGATTATCAAGCTCCATATTTTCCTGACTTGATGCGGCTCTATGCTTCAGGTAAAATGATTTCAGGCCAGGCTCCGGGCGAAGGGCTCTTTTTTCACATTCTTCCAAGATTGTCAACTTTTCACTTGCTTCTGCCGCTCCAGATCCATTTCCTGAAATATATGTATCTATCTGATTTTTCCCCAAAAAAGCAATTCTTTTGTTATGTTCAAACGGAAGTATCTGGTCATCGTTTTTCAAAAGTACAATTGAGCCTTCCACAATACTTCTTGCCACAGCTTTCATCTCTGCCTTCAATCAGATTTCCCCCTTTTTTATATGCAACAGAGTCCCTCTGTCCAAAGGACTCTGTTCTTATTTCTCTTATTGATTCTGTGCTTTTCGCTGTTCAATCTCCTTTTTAATATCAGGAAGCCTTTTCTCAAGGTCAAATTTCAATGAAAGAACAAACATCAGCCCAAACAGCAGAATCGGCACATATATATTGAACGTAAAAATTGCTTGTTTAACAGCAGGAGTGAGCGTTTCTGCCAACGGATCATATGATGCCGCTGCAAGACACCATGCAACCAAAGATGAGCCAAGCCCGTTTCCTACCTTACCTCCAAATCCGGAAGCCGCCTGTGACGATGCAAGCATACGATTTCCATATTTATACTCATTATAATCAATTGTCATTGCAGTCAGCACACCAAGCAAACACATCATAGGGATATTCGCAAATGTACCAAAACACCCACATATAGTGTTATATACAAAATTATACGGGTTAATTAAGCGAACTAGGTTTGCTGCCATACCTATAAAAAATGATACTCTCAAAGTTTTTGTAACACCCAGTCTTTTAATCATCGGTCCTACTAATGCAAATCCCAGTATTGTTGGAATCATACCGATTGCTCCGGCAATGCCGACCAAATTGTCGTTTCCGTAAATCCATTTCGCATAATAAGTACCTGATGAATTTGCAAGTCCGTATGTAATATTCGCTGCAAGTCCCATAGCCAAAATCATAACCCAATATTTATTGTGGAACAAATTTATAACTGCCTTTTTAAATGGAATTGCCTCATCATTATTTCCCTGGGTATTTTCCACCTCCATAACTGGATTTGTCTCTTTACTCGTTTTCCATGCAAGCAACAGACAAAGAAACACAAGTACCGCAAGCATTGCACTAAATTTAATCCATGCACCCTGATCCCCGCCGAGCATATTCGTAATAGGAATGATTGCTACTGCAATTAGCATACCTGACACATATCCAGCTCCTGCACGCCAGGTTCCCATATTACCTCTCTCCTGTTGACTTGCTGTTCGTACAACCAGAAGAGAATTATATGGAATACAAATTGCTGTATATATCACAGCTGTAAGCAGAAAATTTGTGATAAACATATAAATCATCTGCATAGTCGAACTGACACTTGATGGTACAGTAAACAACAATACAACCATTGCAGCTGCAGGTAACGCCATCCTGAAAAGCCACGGACGATAACGCTCTTTCCCTGGTTTTGTATGGTCAATGATATAGCCCATGATTAAATCAGTAAAAGCGTCTACAATCTTTGTGATCAGAAAAGCTGTTCCAACTGCTCCCGCTGCTAATCCTACCTTATCCGTATAAAAATACGTAAGCTGACCCACCAGACCAGAAATAGCATTCAGTGCAAACTGCCCTGACGCATCTCCAAAATAATCAACAAACCGCATCACTTTCTGAATGCCATCTTTATCTTTTCCTAATGGTTTCTTTGCCATAACTTCTTATCATCCTTTCTTTTTATCCTTTCGCAGCTGCTTTTATCTTAAAACTAGAATAGCATACTGCATATTTTTTATATTGTAATCATGTCCAAATTATTGTAATTTTAGTTTTTTCATTTTTTTTCCCCTTCAGAATAAGAAGTGAGGTTCTTCATTGGGATACAAACAGAAACACTCTGCTCTGCTCCCAGCTGTAGCTCCTTGGCTTTTCAAAGAACACATGTTCTTTTTCTGGCTGCTCCAGTTCAGATTCGGGTTTCCCAACATATACCTCAACCACCTCTTTTCCTGACACTATTCCCGTATTTCTCACATAGACTTCCAACTCCACCGTTTCACCGCCACACCGGATATCCCACGGCAAAATACCAAAACTGGTAAACTAAGCTCATATCCGAATAGATATGTTGCTTTCTGTCCAAACGTAGTGAAATATCGGTATCCCACGTAGATATCTTCCTCGTAACAAGTGTCCAGATAGATTTCCTCATCGGTATCCAACCGTTTTCCATCCGCACAGTCATAGAAATTCATCGATGCCGGAATATCTGAATTTTGAAACGCTCACGTGTCCGGCAGCTTCCCAGACGGGTTCACTTTCCGCTTAAGACATCAAGCAGCGCCTGTCCGGCAAACATTCCTGCAAAACCAAGATAGACAAGACCGGAAATCGAATAACCTCTGTACAAAAGTCATGTCAATCGAATATCCTATATTTAAAATTACAACTGTCTTTGCAAATGTGTCGCTTACTTTTTCGATAAGCGCTTTCTCATCATCACTGAGCCGAAACTCTCCTTTTGCCAACGACGCGTCCTGATTTTCTCCCGCTGCCCTTGTTAGAAATACAAACGCTGTATCGGAAGCTTTTTTGCTCTTTCCAATAATTCCTCCGTTGGGATAAAATCTTGGTCACAGCCATAAACGCTATCAGTTCTTCATTTAATGAATACTCTTCACTCTCCCGAACGGCTTCGATAAAATTAACACTGTACTGGGGATTGGGCTTTCCGGCTCCCGCTGCGCCGATTCGGAATTCATGCACGCCTTTGCCGAACAGGTTCAACTTTTCTCCCTTCTTTACAGGCAGCACATAATCTTCATTTTTCAGGAGGACAATCCCTTCCCTTGCCGCATCAAGGGCAATCTTTCATGCTCTGCATATTCCGGTTTAGGAGTCACCTTTTCTACGCTTTTCAGCCTAAAGTCTTGCGGAGCCATTGCATTTCCATCGGCATCTTCCCCCCTATATGGAGCTTAAATTCCTTCCCATATTCTGTTACAAGCCCCCGAAGAGGAATTCCTAAGATCCACATCTGCCCCATAGCCTCCATATACTGATTCACGAGGCCGGTTATTCTCTTTCCATCCAGTGTAACGATTCCTTCTGCCTCAGGGTTCATCGGTCTGTCCCACAGCATAAGAAGACATCCTGACAATTTACGGTCCAGCATAAAGTATAGTCCGTCAATATCATGAAAGTCATACTTAAGCGGCCCCATAGGCAAAAGTACTGGCTTATCTTGTCTCTCCTCCATTCTCATTTCCCTTTCCCTGTCTGTTATTTGTTTTCTCTATTCTTCACCGGTTATGAACTGACTTTAAAATATCATGTTCGAAAACATTTATATTGCAATATCATTCATATTATTGTAATTTTGTCCTTGTCCTTTGTAAAAAAAATTTGTATAATCAAGATAGAAAAAATTGCTATACAAAAGGAGCTCTTATGATTACTAATATAGAAGAATTCTGCCAGCTATTTTACTACACAACATCCATTCCGATTAATTATTACAATATTTCCACCAAACAAAGCTGTTCCTTTCCGACGATTTTAGAAGATAAGCAGATTTTCAAGGAAACCTTATTAAATTCCAATGATTTTTCCAAAAACCCAGACTACTTTGTCTCTCCGTCTTTTAGTTATTTTGGCTATGTAAAAAAAGCCGACGATGTCATCCTTGTCGGCCCCGTATTCAGTACCCCTTCCTCCGACTTCACTCTTCACAATTTTATGAAAGAGTGGGCTGTCAGCCCGGAGTACCGGGAAGAGATCGCACAGTTTCTGGCAAATACACCGCCTGTTTCTTTTAACCGTTTTCTTCAGACACTTGCTTATTTGTATCTATGCCTGAACGATGAGCATATAGATATCTACCAACACTTTCATCTGAATGATACAAAGTTAATAAATGGTTTTTCACAGCTTCACTCAAATCTGGTATATGAATCGAAAGAAAACCAGAATTATCACAATACTTATCACTTTGAGCAAGAGCAGATGCGGCTGATTCAAAACGGAGACACAGAAGGATTAAAAGCACTCCTGAATACCAGTTCCGGATTATTGGCGGGCACCATGGCAGACAATGCACTCAGGCAGGAAAAAAATACATTTATCGCTTCAGTAGCTCTTGTCACACGCAGCGCAATCGCCGGGGGCATGGATATGGAACAGGCCTATCAGCTCTCAGATATTTATATTCAGGAATGTGAACGTTCGCAGAGTATTTCCCACATTGTAAAATTAGAAAATAACATGTTGGTAGATTTTACCGACAGAGTCGCAAATAGTAAGATTCCACAGGGAATGTCACAGGAAATATTTCGCTGTGTCCAGTTTATTACCCAGAATATCAACGCTCCTATTCAAGTCAGTGATGTAGCAGATCATATCGGGAAAAGCCGTTCTTATCTCTGCAGCAAGTTTAAAAAAGAACTTGGATTTGATATCAGCCGTTTCATTATGAGATGCAAACTGGAGGAAGCAAAAAGCCTATTAACTCATTCTGATAAAACTCTAAGTGAAATCAGTAATTATCTGTGTTTTTCCAGTCAGTCCTATTTTCAGAATGTTTTTAAACAAAAATTTGGTCTGACTCCAAAACAATATCGGGATAAAACAAAGCTGACGTCAAACACGTAATGAAAATATTAAAAAATCCGGCAGCATCTTCTTTTCGAAGTGTCTGCCGGATTTTAGGTGTTACTTTAAGAATAGTTTTTACTCATTTTCTTTCTTCTCACCGATTCTCTCTGTCTCTGGCATTCAAAGCATCAATCACCGCCTGATACAAAGGCTTTGCATCCGGCGCCTGCACCAAAAGGTCTGATAAAGTCATGCCGTAGGCAAATTTGATCAATGGATCATCTAACATCCCCGGAGCCATCTGTTCAAATAATTGATGCCCAAATTCTTCCGCAACCAGTTCACCTAACGTAGAATCCATCGTATATTTATCAAATTCCAGACAGGTATCCGTCTCATACTCGTAATGATAACATCCCGAACCTACGGATATTTCCTCTTCTTTCTCCGGCAGACAGATGACCGCTGTCGTATTTGCCGGAATTCGGACATCTACACAGATCTTTCCATCCTTGCAGCTCCATGCGCTCTTAATCGTTCCATATACCGATTCATAGGAAGCAGATACTTCTGTCATTCCCTTTGTCAAAAGAGGCCGGATGCGGATCTTTTTATATCCCGGCGCTTCCGGCTGGATTCCGGCGGTTTTCTCATACAGCCAGCTTCCAATCGAACCATACGCATAATGATTCAGGGAATTCATACCGGATTCATCAAAATCACCGTTTGGCAGAACAGAATTCCAGCGCTCCCAGATTGTCGTTGCGCCTTTCTTTACCGCATACAGCCAGCCCGGGAAATCTTCCTTCATAAATATCTCATCTGCCAGCTCATGGTGGCCGCTCTCCGACAGACAATGGCACAGATACGGCGTCCCCACGAATCCTGTTGTCAGATGACCGTGATGTGCGCCGATATTCATTTCCAGAGTCTTAAGGATCCGCTCCCTGAATTCCGGCTTGATCAGATTAAAGTACAGCATAACCACGCAGGCCGTCTGCGTCTCACTGACCAGTCTCCCGGTTCTGGTAACGAACTCTATATTAATCGATTCTATAATCTCGTTATGCAGCTTACCATAACTTTCCGATTCTTCTGTATATCCCAATACAGCCGCCGCATCTCTCACAATTCCGGCAGAGTAAGCATAATAAGCATTCGCCACCAGATATTTATCGGTTCCGCCTGTCCGATCCGTACTTCCGGATTCTATATCCAATGCCAGCCAGTCCCCATACTGAAATCCGGTTTGCCACAATCCATTCTCCGATACCCTTGCATGCATATAATCAACCCATGCTTTCATCATCGGAAATTGTTCCGCAAGCATCTCCTTATCGCCATATGCCTGATAAATGGTCCATGGAATGATTGTAGCCGCGTCACTCCATGCCGCCGCCCCGGCCTGGTCTCCAAGTATATTCGGAACTACATGAGGTACACCCCACTCTGTGCTTGTTTCTGCCGCCATATCACGGAGCCATTTTCTAAAAAACAATGCCGTATTGAAATTATAGGAAGCAGTACCGCAGAATACCTGTGCGTCACCGGTCCATCCAAGCCGTTCATCTCTCTGTGGGCAGTCGGTGGGCACATCCAGGAAATTACCTCTCTGCCCCCACTGGATATTGCTCTGCAGCTGATTCACCAGTTTATTATCCGAGTGAAAGTTTCCGGTCGGCTGCATATCCGTATGCAGTGCACATGCGGTAAAGTTCTCCGGCCCTACATCCGTTCCGGCACCCTCCACGCAGATATAGCGGAACCCATGGAAGGTAAAATGCGGCATCACTGTCATTCCCACCTGATCTTCTCCATAAATTAACGTATCCGTGCAGCGTGCGGTCCGCAGATTCTCCGTATAGAAATTTCCGTCTTTATCCAATGTTTCCGCATACTTTATCACCAGTTTATCTGCATTAATCTCTGGAAGTCTTATTTCCACAAGACCTGCCATATTTTGTCCGAAGTCGAGTACAACTTCCCCTTTCGGAGTCACAATCTTTTCCTGCACTGCAAAGCGCTTTGTCACACGGACCGGTTCTGATTCCTGCGCGGTGATACACCCAATCCTGTCAGTCTGCCCAAACAAAACCGCATTTCCTTTTCGTATCTTTTCTGCCGTATAGTCCAGTGTCTCCCCGTGATATATCTCAGAGAACAAAATTTCCCGCGTCTCCACATCCCAGCTCTCATCCGTGCCAATGTACTGAATCTCTCCGTCCGTATATTCCATACAGACCATGGCCAGCAACGCTGTTCTGTCACCATAGTTATCCGGCTTTGCATCAAATCCAAGTTCTCCCTTGTACCAGCCGTTTCCTACCGTAACCGCAATCTCATTTTCCCCCTTAAGAAGCCCTGTAATATCATATGTCTGATACTGAAGCCGATGATGATAGGAAGTCCAGCCCGGAGCCATAAACACATCCCCTGCCTTCTTTCCGTTAATGTGCGCCTCATACACACCGCAGGACGTTGCGTAAAGTCTTGCCTTTTTTATCTGTTTCTTTAAAGAAAATCTACGGACAAATACCGGGCATGCCGTCTCTTCTTTTGGGAAGGAATGAGTAATCCACTTTGCTTTCCAGTTTTCCTCTCCCATCAAACCAGTCTCAAAGGTTCCCATTTCCTGTCCCAGTTCTCCATAATTATCCCAGACACTCACTTGCACCTGATATGCTGTCATAGGCTTTAATTCTTCGCCCTGACAGGGCACCAGAACAGACTGCTCACTCTGCACACGGCCGCTGTCCCATACCAGTTTGCCGCTGTTCGTCACCTGAATCTGGTAACCCGTCTGTATGACATCCTGTTTTTCACTCTCCAGTTTCCATGAAAAACGTGGTTTTTCATCAATTCCTAATGGATCTTTCCTATACTCAATCATAAAATCCCGAATCATAATCATTTCCTCCTATTATGAGCACTTGGTATCCGTCTTTTGGACACCTATGTGCGAATTATAGTTACCCGGCATTTAGCGAGGTCTTTTCGAGCTTAATGTCGGTGTAACTTCCTTATATTACATCTAACACCAGAACTTCATCTTTACATTCTTCAGCGGAAAATGTTATTTTCGCCTGCCCTGCTTCTTTTGCTGCCCGGATGACAGCCATCGCCGTCCCGTCGTAAGTATTCCATATGTAATCCTGATAACTGCCCACGCAGCTTGGGTTCGCACTTCCAAAACCCTGAAGCACAGCATTCCCTTCTATTTTTACAGTAACTGCCTTTTCCTGCTGCCGGTTGAAATTACCGTCTTTATCTGTCAGTCTGATCTTCACAAAAGCAAGACTTTCTCCGTCTGCCGGAAGTTCGGTGCGATTCACTTCGATCTTCAGCCGAACCGATTCTTCCGCTGTTAAAAGCATCGTTCTTTCTGCCTCTTTGCCGTCCACATAACTGACTGCCTCCAATCTTCCCGGCCGGTAAGGTATGTTATAAGTGGCAATATATGTCCCTACTACCTTCTGTTTTCCGAAACTCTCTCCATTTAGAAACAATTCCACTTCATCCGCATTGGCATAAACGTCTACACTGGCTGCTTTTCCTTCGTACCCATGCCAGGTCCAGCTTGCAATATTATCTTTCCACATCCAGGGTGTTTTTCCTGCCATCTCGATTTCCTTATCCATCCGAAGCACACCTATAGCCGGAGTATTCCCTATACCAAACACAGCCTGACGCAGATAACTGATCGGCTTTCTGTCACCCAGAATGTCAATATCACCAATACCTGCCAGTCTGTCCGGCCAGTGGGCTGAGAAATTCACTCCCCCGTCATAATGGAATATCCCGCAGCCGGCTTCCCCCAGATAATCATACCCTGTCCATGTGAAATCACCCAGAACATGGGGATTTTTTGTCACTACATCCCAAAGCCGGACAATATCAGCCGGAAATGTCTCCGTTCCAAGTACCACACGGTTCGGATGCCGCCTGTGGTCTTCCTCATGAAGTGCTGTCAGATAATTATATCCCGCAATATCAGTGACTGACGAAAACTCACCAACTAATTCCTCCAGAATCGGGCTTGTTGCAATGGTGTCTGCCAAAGGGCCTACCATCACTTCCGCCATCCCATTTACTTCGTCTGCTCCCCCGCGTTTCTTGTTATCTGCTTCCTGCGGTTTCTGCATTGCCGCAAGCTGCTCTGGTGTCATCCCGCTTGCCTGACAAATCATTTCTCCCATCCTGTCTGCTCCGGCCATTAGGCCATTGATACCGCTTGTCGTATAACGGGTGGAATCCAGCCTCTTAATCTTCGCATGAAGCTTCCTGTTCCACTGTGCGCCGCGGGGCGTGCCGGCTTCCGGGATTTCATTTCCTGTAGAATAGATGATAACGCTTGGATGATTATAGTCTTTCTCAACCATATTTTCTACATCCCGCTCCCAGTATTCCGGAAAATAGTTTGCATAGTCATGCGGATTCTTTGTACGTGTCCAGATATCTGTAAGTTCATCCATAACAAATATTCCCAGCCGGTCGCATACATCCAGCATGGCTTTACTCATGGGATGGTGGGAACTGCGGAGAGCATTAAATCCTGCCTCTTTCATTTGCAGGCAGCGGCGGTATTCTGCATCCGAAAATGTTGCCGCGCCGATAATTCCATTATCATGGTGAATACATGTACCGCGTAACTTTACGGCTTTTCCGTTGACCAACAGGCCCTGCTTCGCATTCAACTGAAGCGTCCGGATTCCTACTGGGATGCTCACACTGTCTACCGTGTTTTCCCCTTCCCTGACCGCAATCTCACAAGTATATAGATTCGGCGCTTCATCGCTCCACAGCGACGGGCACTCAATCATCAAACGCATACTGCACAGCTGCGTACTCTCCCCAAATGCTGTAACGGCGGCATATTCTTTTGCCGCAATTGTTTTATCCGCACGTACCAGAGTAATCTCCATCTGCAGGTCTGCCGGAACTGACGTCCGGTTGCAGATGGGAACTTCCGCCTCCACGACCGCAATCTCCTCATTCGCTTCTTTTGTCATTACATGCACGCCCTGTTCCGGAATATATACCGAACCTCCCGTCCAGACGTTTACCGGGCGGTACAGCCCTGCCCCGCTGTACCAGCGGCTGGACTGCTCCACACTGCATACCTCCACTTTAATCTCATTGGCCTGTCCACATTTTAGGTCGTTTGTCACATCCACAAAGATACTATTGTATGGATTGTAATTTACCGCCACAAGACTGCCATTCATATAAATGCGGCAGGTATCCGCGACTCCCTCAAACTCCAGGACTACCGTACGGCCTTTCCAGTTTTCCGGCACGTCCCATTGTTTTATATAAGTATATTCTCCTCCCGGATAAAAACCGGTCTGGTGTGCATTGGCCGTGTCTGCTGTCCTCTCCTGATGGATCATGGCGTCGTGCGGCAGATCAATTTTGCTGATCTTTTCTCTGCTCCCTTCGAACATCTCCATCATAGTAATTGTTCCCCTGGCAAACAGCCAGTCATGGTTCAAAGATATTTTTTTCATGGTTCCTCCTTTGATAATCAGCATTAAAATTTCTAGTTTCACCATTGGACTATACAAAGGATAGCATATTCAAAATATTTCTTATTGTAATTTCAGCTATTTTACTGTAAATTTATCTTCCCATTTCCAATTTCTGACTGATTCTGCCCTCATACTCTTACCAATTATCTTTTCTCTGCATCCGGATAAATATTTCCTAATATCATTTGGCAAATTATATCTGCAGTTTCTTCCACTCCCAGCAAACCACTATTAATACAAATATCGTAATTAGCTTTATCTGCCCATTCCTGATTCGTGTAGTGTTTGTAATGAAGTGCCCGGTCTCTGTCATTTTTACGTATAGCCTTATCTGCCTTCTTTGTATCAAGGCCATAATATGTAACCGCCCTTCTTATTTTATCTTCCATATTTCCGTAAATAAAAATTCTGATTACATTTTCTCTATTTCTCAAAATATAATCTGCACATCGTCCAATAATGACACAGGATTTTTTATTTGCAATTTCCTTTATCATCTCAGATTCTCTGATAAACAATTCATCGCCACAACTTAATGCTTCTGCGATTTCTCTCCTGACCAGCCTTTTGATGCTGCCCTGCATAGATTTCTGCCCCCGGAGCCACTGAATGATATCGTCATCCGTTCGGATATTGAGTTTCAGCGATACGCGGACCGTATTCTCCTTATCATATACTGCCTGCGCCCTGGCCTATGATTCAGATGTTATCCCCCAGCCAGCCATAGCATCCCTCCTGTTCCTGGTGCGGGGATATAGGCACACACCTATATAGGTGTATACCTATATTTCCGGGCTGTAGTATCTATCCTGTTTTATTCACGCGTCTTTAGGGCTTTTGCCATCCGGCGGTATGGGTTGGCTTTCCTTATCGAGCAGCTGAGGTTATATTTATTCATAAGGCGGCGGATTTTCTTTACATTCATGACAACCGGGGGTTCCATATGGAGGAGCCTCATATAAATGCCTTTTGCC
>PPYE01661735.1_pt1 | contig 47293 bp, 38 predicted proteins | sample 1559881 | NCBI WGS metagenome assembly PPYE01 (sample SAMN08240022, study PRJNA423297) | Human gut metagenome, whole genome shotgun sequencing project.
CAGCAAAGCTCTTTGGATTCTCGTATGGGTAAGTTCCTTTGTTTTCAGAAGCTCTGCAAAGGAAACGAAGCCCCGATAATGATTCAGCTGTCTGCGGATACGGTCTGCAAGCTGGGGCGAAAGATCGGCACAGGAGGTAAAGTCTTCCGCAGAGGATGTCAGAAGCCGGTAGTGCAGGAGCAGATCCAGATCCTCCTCTGTGAGATATTCTCCCTGGAAAAAAGCCTTTTGAAGAATTTCCAAGGCAGGCTGCGGAAGCATTTCACGGAGAGGAGAAAGCTCTTTCTCTTCCCGAAGAAAACGACGTACAGCGGAGGCAGAGGGGAACTGTCCATCCGGTAAAGCACTGTCGTGGTAGCTGCTTCCCTGTCTTTTCAGCGTAACCGGTTTCATGTGAGACTGCAGGGAGAGAATCGCCCGGCAGTATTCAATCCCCAGGATATTGTTAGGGGAAGAGAGCAGATTCTGGGAAACGGCCTGTTGTGCGTCACCGGGAAGCAGCTTCAGATAGCTGTTCAGAGCCCTGCTTCTGGCAGCAGGGAAAGACATACCTTCTTTCAGATATGCCTGAAGAAGCGTCTGATATTCTTCTGGTTCCTGATTTAAAATCCCGGCGGCGAGAAACATTCCCTCCGTTCTTCCCTCCTCACTTCCAAAACAGAGCTGATCCACAACTCCAAGTCCATCCAGCAGGGATACTCCTCCTCTGGCAAAAAATTCCGCGCTGGCAGTAGAAAACTGCACCGGCAGTTCCAGCACAAGGTCAGCGCCGCAGCGAAGGGCCATTTCTGCCCGCAGGTGCTTGGGGAGAAGGGCAGGTGCGCCCCTCTGTACAAAGTCGCCGCTCATGGCAATGACAATATGATCGGAGCACAGTTTTTCCTTTATATAGTGAATCTGGTGGAGATGCCCTGTGTGAAAGGGATTATATTCTGCAATGATACCGGTTACGTTCATAAATTTTTTTCCTTTGAATTTTTTTCTATCATATCATAATTATCTCTTTTTTACAGCAGATTATTTTCTGTCTTTTTAATATAAAAATGAAAATATGGCAGAATGGCAAAATTGCACTTTAAAAAATACTGTACTTTGTCTTTTTATGGGGTGGAAATGCTTGAAATAAAAAATACCAGGAGTTATAATAGATACATCTATGAGGTGCGCGTCCTTGCGCCTTCTTGGGGCCGTCAGGCCAAATAATGAAAGGAGCTATTTTAATCATGGGATTTGTTGAACTGCTTAAGAAAAGAGCAAAAGAAAACATTAAGACAATTGTACTGCCGGAGACAGAGGACATGAGAACTCTTGAGGCAACTGACAAGATTCTGAAAGCTTCTGACAGAACTCAGGCCTACATCGACAAATTTGTTGAGTTAAGAGCGAAAAAAGGCATGACACCGGAGAAGGCAAAAGAAATCCTTCACACACAGTATCCATACTATGGTGTTATGATGGTTAAGATGGGCGATGCAGACGGAATGGTATCCGGTGCATGCCACTCCACAGCAGATACTCTTCGTCCATGTCTCCAGATCCTGAAGACCAAACCGGGAACCAAGCTGGTATCCGCATTCTTCCTGATCGTTGTTCCGAACTGCGAGTATGGTGCAAACGGTGCGTTTGTATTTGCAGACTCCGGACTGAACCAGAACCCGACTCCGGAAGAACTTTCTGCTATCGCTGCTTCTTCCGCAGAATCCTTCCAGCTGCTGGTACAGGAGGAGCCAATCGTTGCTATGCTTTCCCACTCTACAAAGGGCAGTGCAAAGCACGCAGACGTAGACAAGATGGTAGAGGCTACCAGAATCGCAAAAGAAGAGCATCCGGAACTGAAACTGGATGGAGAATTCCAGCTTGATGCAGCGATCGTTCCAAGCGTAGGTGCTTCCAAGGCTCCTGGCAGCGAAGTTGCAGGTAAAGCAAACGTTCTTGTATTCCCGGACCTGGATGCCGGAAATATCGGATACAAGCTTGCTCAGCGTCTTGCCAAGGCAGAAGCTTACGGACCTGTTACCCAGGGTATCGCAAAACCGGTCAATGACCTTTCCCGTGGCTGCTCTGCAGATGATATCGTTGGTGTTGTTGCTATCACAGCTGTACAGTGCCAGGCAGAGGATAAATAAAAATATCAGACGTTACATAAAAGAATAGGAGAGTAAAAACATGAATGTATTGGTAATCAACTGCGGAAGTTCTTCATTAAAATATCAGCTTATCAACTCTGATACAGAGGCTGTCCTTGCAAAAGGTCTCTGCGAGAGAATCGGAATCGACGGAAGACTGGTTTACAAAAAAGCCGGCGGAGAAAAAGAGATCACAGAAGCTCCGATGCCTACACATAAAGAAGCAATCCAGATGGTACTGGATGCTCTTACCAACGAAAAAACAGGCGCGATCAAGAGCCTGAAAGAAGTTGACGCTATCGGCCACCGTGTTGTACACGGCGGTGAGAAATTTGCTTCCTCTGCAGTGATCACAGATGAGATGATCAAGGCTGTAGAAGAGTGCAATGATCTTGCACCTCTTCACAATCCGGCAAACCTGATCGGTATCCGCGTATGTGCAGAGCTTATGCCTGGTGTACCGCAGGTTGGCGTATTTGATACTGCTTTCCATCAGACTATGCCTCCGAAAGCATTCCTCTATGGACTTCCGTTAGAGTACTACAAGAACTACAAAGTAAGAAGATACGGTTTCCACGGAACCTCTCACAGCTTTGTTTCCAAACGTGCAGTTGAATTCCTTGGTCTTGACAAAGAGAATTCTAAAGTAATCGTATGCCATCTTGGAAACGGTTCTTCCATCAGCGCTGTTGTAAACGGCAAATGTATTGATACTACTATGGGTCTGACTCCTCTGGAAGGTGTGATCATGGGAACTCGTTCCGGAAGCATTGATCCGGCTATCATGGAGTTCATCGCAAAGAAAGAAAATCTGGATATCGCAGGCGTTATGAATGTCCTGAATAAAAAATCCGGTCTTCTTGGAATGTCCGGTATTTCCAGCGACATGCGTGACCTTGAAGATGCTGCAGCAGAAGGAAATGTAGACGCTAAGAATGCAAGAGAGGCTCTTGGCTATGGAATCGCAAAATATGTAGGCGGATATGTGGCAGCTATGAACGGCGTAGACGCTATCGTATTTACAGCAGGAATCGGTGAGAACGATAACCTTGTTCGCGAGGATGTATGTTCTTATCTTGGATATCTCGGAATCGAGATTGACAAAGAAGTAAATAAGGCTCGTGGAGAAGAAGTTGTGATCTCCACTCCGGATTCCAAGGTTAAGGTTGCAGTGATCCCGACAAACGAAGAGCTTGCAATCTGCCGCGAGACAGTAGCTCTGGTTTAATTCCTGAACTGCACATAGAACAGGAGAAGGCTCACCTGAGGGTTGAGCCTTCTTTTATGGAGAACTGTCAAAAATAACAGAATTAATGTAACAGTTGGAAAAATCCTTGACAAAGGGATAGCTCCTATGTATAATTGACTAAGTGTGAATAGGAGATAATTATGCAGATTCATTTATCAGATGTAACTTCCATCGAAGGAAAGACAATACAGGTAAGTACAGAGCTGGAGCTCGACAAGATTGATTTTCAGCTGGGACAGTTTCCTGTATTGAAGAAGTCACCGGTAGAACTGACTATTACAAATACCGGCAATAAGGTCCTTGAATTGACAGGCAGTGCCTGTGTAAGTGTAGGGATTCCCTGCGATCGCTGTCTGGAACAGGTGGAGGTAGAGATTCCCTGTCAGATTCAGCGGAAGCTGGATATGAAGCTTACAGAAGAAGAACGGGTGAATGATCTGGATGAAAGCAACTATCTCACCGGAATGGACCTGGATGTGGACCGGTTGGTCTATCTTGAGGTACTGATGAGCTGGCCTTTAAAGGTGCTTTGCAGAGAAGACTGTAAAGGTATCTGCAGCCAGTGTGGGAAAAACCTCAATGACGGTCCCTGCGGATGCGCAGAGGAGCCTAAGGATCCCCGCATGGCAGCTATCAGTGATATATTTAGTAAATTTAAGGAGGTGTAACCTATGTCCATATGTCCAAAGAACAAAACATCTAAAGCAAGACGTGATAAAAGACGTGCAAACTGGAAGATGAGCGCTCCGAATCTGGTAAAATGCAGCAAATGCGGTGCCCTGATGATGCCTCACAGAGTTTGCAAGGCTTGCGGAAGCTACAATAAGAAAGAAATCGTTAAAGTTGAAGACTAATGAAAACGTAAAAAACAGAATCCTGTAAGGGGTTCTGTTTTTTTGCGTCTGTTTTTATTGTCTCTGAACACAGATTTTCATTCCTGTCCTGTATAATAATATTAATAACTGAACAGATGAGATATGATCTTACAGGAAAAGGAGAGGAAAGTGTGTGAAGAAAAATATGAATATCAAAGAAAATCCCGCATTGCCGGAGGTTATCTGTCTTCTGGATCGGAGTATGTCCATGCATGGACGGGAACGGACAATTATCCGCTGTTTCAACAGATGGCTGGAGGAGCAGCAGAAATACAGTGGGGAAGCACTGGTGACGGTGGCGCTCTGCAATGAAAAATGTGAACTTCTGTACAGCCGGATGCCAATACAGTATGTAAAGCGGATGGACAGTTTCTCTTATTATGTAAAGGGACACACTGCATACCTGGATACGGTGGACGAAGTGTTGAGATTGATCTGCAGGCTTCGGCAGGAAAAAAGTACAGACAGATCCCGGGTTTTGTTCTTTATGGTAACAGACGGACTGGATAATTCCAGTATCAAAATGGAAAAAGGCGAGCTTGAAAAAAGAATGGAATCTCTTTATGCGAAGGGCTGGGAAATTCTCATTGGGGGAAAGGATATTGATTCGGAATTCAGGGAGGCATCCGATCTGTTTCTGGAAATGAGAAAGGAATAAAACAATTCCCGGAATACCTGTACGACCCCCGGATAAATAGTGTATAATACATATCAGAAATATTCATGTATAGTCAGGGGGAGACAGAATGAAGAAAAATGATATGTTTGAAAATCTGGTCATGAACTTTTCCATGGATATGGAGGATGCACCGGAGATTTCAAAATCCGGGGACAAAAAAGGGATTCCGGATCGGATGGTGATCCTTGCCAGAGGCCTTGCAGAAGGATGGAGTCTGGAAAAGGTAGAACAGGAGCTGAAGGACAGAGGCTGCGCGGTGCTGTATGGAAGAAGCTTTTATGAAGCCTGTCTGATGTATGCCTTCAGCCACAGAATGAGCTATGGAGACTGGAAGGATTTTTTTGCAGCCTGCCGGAAGCTTCGGGAGGCGTCAGACGGAAGTGGCAGTCGGCTGATGAAGGGTGGCAAGATCACCCTGAAAGAATTGAAGGAATATGTGGAGGAGGAATCCTCTGAGGGGATGCAGACAATGCTGCTGACCAGAGAATTTGCAGACCGGATCGTTCATCTGACCTCCATGCAGGATTTCTGGGAGTTTATCAATGAGAATATAGAGAAGTTTTCCTCTGCACGGGAACGGGCCAGATATTATTTCTGTAAATACCTGTACTTTTATATTCAGGATCGCTGCGATAAGTATTATGAAAGCTGTAAAAAAGAAGAATCTTTAAGAAAACAGTACGGAAATATGCTGGATAAGGATGAGCGTGGAAGAAGTGAAAAATTTGCGCTGGAGGAGCTTTCCTTTCTGAAACCGCTTACAAAGCTGAAGCGGGATGCGGACAAGCTGAAAAATCAGATGACCCTGGAGGAAAAAAGAGAGTATCTGCAGAATGCAGCCCTGACTCCGGGAGGCATTTTTGATGAATTTAATTATTTTTATTTTGGGTATGTCTCTGTAGAGTGGATGGAGATTCTGTTTGAATTATATGGGAAATTCGAGGAGTGGCCGGAAAATACAAAGATCCGTGTTGCTCACTCGCTTGGGCTTTGCAGCCAGACTCCGGGGACAGAAGAGTGGAAGCATGCTGAGGCAGAGCTTCACAGAATGGAGAAAGAAGAGAAAAAACGGGAAGAAGAGCGGGATTCCGAAGGTTCCCGAAATGCAGCAGAAAAAAGAAAGGCTTATCAGAGAGGCCGCGTGGGAGAGGATTATTTCCGTGAATTTATGACAGGAGCAAGGGATATTAACAGGGAAACTTTGATCAGTTTTCTGCTTTTTGTCAGACAGAGGGTTTCTCTGGACAAAGAAAATAACATTACCATAAACAGACTCAGCCGTATTCTGGAAAACTGTGAGTTTGAAAGGCTGCGTCCGGATCAGGAGTTTGACTCTTTTGTGCTTCATTTTCTGCGCTCCTCAGATCCTATGGAAGTTCTGGAGGAAGAGGTGGAAAAACAGGTGGTGCAGGGAAAGAATTTTTATCTGTACAGAGTTTATAAAGAAGCCTACTGTCATGAAAAAGAATTACTGGAATATCTTCTTTAAAAACAAATTTGCAAAACCATGGTTTATCATAATCTTATAAAGATGAAGCGGAACACACTTCTGAATACAAGAATATGAAGGGGGAAAAGATTATGATGAAAAAAGAATGTAAAGGGTTAAAGAGAATTTTTCTGGTACTTCTGACCGCTGTGATCCTGATAACCGGTCTTCCGCCGGTTACGGCAGAAGCGTCATGGTATTCCGGGGACTACCGTTACTGGTCTCAGGGAGGCTCTGATTATGGAGTTATGAGAAGCTATGGATGCTGGATCGTGGCACAGGCCAAGCTTCTGTATGAGACAAATGTAGAAAGGTCGTCATCCTTTAATCCGGATTCCTATTTTCTGTGGCAGCTGAATAATGGACAGATTTACAGCAGCAGCAACATCAATCAGAAGGACGGCGGAAATGCACCTGTGGTTTATGCCAGACAGAAAGGCAAAAATCTGGAATATCTGGGATACTGGAGAGCAGATGACAATCAGCTGTGGTATAACATCAATGCCGGATATTATACGATATTAAGAGTAAGTGGTACCAACACCGGAGGACTGCATTTTGTCATGATCGACAATCAGAAATCCAGAGAAACCGGAAGGCTGTACTGCTATGATTCCTTTTCTGACAGAGGAAGCGTGTCTTCTCAGCTGATCACACGATACAGCATCCATCAGGGAGGCTATGTATATAAGGCAAATAATCCTCAGTCTGTGAATGTTTCCTATACAAATGTGCGTGCAAACTGGACAGATATCAGAAATGCAGAACTGGCAGGAGACATCCAGAATCCGAACAGAGCGGTAATCTCAGAGGTGGGAGCTTATGTCTGGGACAACAAGGGTACCTGTGTGGTTAATCACAGAGAAAGCTGCGGAAGAAATAATTCTACGGTATATCAGAAACTGAATATCGTGAATGAAGCAAAACCGTCAGGACTGAAAGCCGGAACAGATTATACCTATCAGTTCTGGGCAAACGCAAACGGAAGAATTATCTACAGCGGTAAGGGAAGCTTCCGCACAAAGGGAAGCAGTACTCCGGCTCCGGCCAAGGTTGGAAAAATGAGTACACCAAAGGCAAAGCGTCTGAGTTATACTTCTGCAAATATGTGGTGGAGCAGAGTTTCCGGCGGAGCAAAATATCAGCTTTATTTTGCAACAAATAAAAATAAGAAATATACATATTTTGGATATGCATCAGGAACTTCCGCCAAGATCACAAATATGACGCCGAACATGAAATATTATTTCCGAATTGTGGTACGGGATAAAAATAACAAAATCATTAAAACTATGTCCAATCCAGTCTGTGTGAATACAGGGATAGGAAGTGTAAGCGGATTTAAAGTAAGAGCGACGTCAAAAAACAAGGTTACTCTGCAGTGGAAGAAAAAAGCCGGTGTGTCCGGATACAAGATTTATCGTTCCACCAATAAATACAGAGGCTATCGCTGCATAAAGACTGTGAACTCCAGAACAACCAGATATACAAATAGCAGACTGTCCAGACGCAGAAATTATTATTACAGAATTGTTCCGGTAGTAAAACACGCACGCAGATCTTATTCCGGCAGTTACAAAACAGTCAGAGCAAGAACCCGATAAAAATTATGCGGAAAAACAAATTTGCAGAAACAGAAGCTATACTGAAATTATAGAAAACAACACAGAAGCTTCAGGGAGGAAAGTGCTATGAAGAAAATAAAATCATTTTTTACAAAGGGAATTCTCGGGATCCTGGCAGGACTGATGCTGACGGCAGGGATAACCGGAACGGACGTACAGGCTGCCAGACGGATCAGCTACAACAGAGCGGTCCTTATGTACAACAACAAAATGGATTACTGGGCAAGAAAAAACAACCGGGTAAAAATTACCTGTGACCTGAGAGACAGATCCGGATGGAGCTGTAACGACAAAGGAAAAAGAATTTCTGTCCGTTCTCTGTATTACAGTGATTATACAAAATATGTATTTAAGGATGTGACTGGCGACAGGGTTCCGGAAGCGTTTTTCTGCAATGCCAGAACGAGAACGATGATGGTGCTGACAATTTATAAAAACAAGGTTAAGCTGGTTGGAACCTTCCGGACTTCCGATTTCTATCCGGATCCGGTACGTTATAACAAAAAGAATAAAACTTTTATTATTAATACCATGATCACCGGAAGAAGCGTTTCCCGAAATGTTTTTAAAATACGAAACGGAAAGCTCTACAGGGTATGCACACTGTCTGATTATGTAGGTTCCATGGAATCCAATGGACGCTGTAAGGTAGAGTACCGGGTAAACGGAAGAAGAAGTTCCAGGGCAAAATATAACAGATATTACAAAAAATATTATAGATGTACTGCAAAATATTACTGGGGACCGTGAAAAGAAGGATGAAAGAGAAAGAAAGAGAAATTGAGGGAATTCCTCAGTATACGTTAATAAAAGGACGATACCTGATAGGCGCGCTTCTTGGGAAGGGCGCCTGTAGCCGTGTTTATAAGGCCTATGATACGGTTCTTGAAACTGAGACTGCAGTGAAAGAATTTGTTCCTTTTTCGGGTGATACGGAAGGAGAAGAGAGAGTATTTCTGGAGGAAGCGGGAGGATTCTTTGGAAAATATGAACATCCGGGTCTGACAGCCGTTACAGATGTTTTTGAAGAAAACGGCACCGCTTATCTGGTCAGTGAATATCTTTCAGGAGGAAATCTCAGAGAATATCTGAAAAAGAGACCCGGAGGGAAAATTACTCTGGAAGCGGCCCATAGCCTGCTTCGACCTGTGATAGAAGCAGCAGTCTGTCTCCATGCCGACGGACTGGTACACGGAGGAATTGTGCCGGAAAGACTGCTGTTTGACGGGGAAGGTCAGCTGCATCTTACCGGACTGGGAACCTGTGGACTTCGGACAGAGGAAAAGAACATTCCAGGTCCCTGGACGGACGTCTGCGGAATTGCCGGGATCTTTTACGAATGTCTTACAGGAAAAAGCCCGGAAAAGGCAGTACACCATATCTTTCATAAGGGAAAGCAGAAGCCGGTTCATAATTATGTAACAGTAAGTGCGGGAACGGATCAGGCGATTATGGCAAGTCTGGATGCAGCTCCCGAAAACCGGTTTTTTGATCTGTCTTCGTTTCTCAGAGCTATGAATCTGGATTGTGAGGAACTGGAGCCCTATACAGGTGCGGTGATAGCCATGTGGGGAGGAACGTGGATCGAGCTTACTACCAGCCGGGCAGGAGAATGGAGAGGGAAGAGAGCTCTGCTCACAAAAAAGAAATGGAAACGGATATTATTGTTTCTAGCCGCAGTTGCTGTGATATCGGGCGCTGTTTCCGGCGGAATTTTTCTGTATTTCAAAAACCATCCGGAGGCGCTTTTGTCCATTGAAACAGAAAAATATAAAAAAGAATATAAAGAACATCCGGCAGAAATGATGACTGTGAAGGATGCAGGGTATGGGGAAATCTGGGAGGTTGTTGTTTCAGAGGGGAAAAGAAATCAAGGAAACGGATATGACAGCTACATTGTACCGAGAGATTTTTTTGTTGAAGAACACCTTATCAGCAATGAGGCGGAAGGGTTCGGGATTACATATACACAGCTGAAAAAAGCCGGGGAGCTTATTTTGGAAACACCTTTAAAAAGAACAGCAAAAAGCTGGTCAGGGATGGTTACCCGGTATCCGGGGAAACTGGAACGACTGGAAATTGAGGGATTTGACATAAACACCTATGAGTTTCAGATGCCAGAGCAGACAGGAGTACTGGAGATCACAAGTGATGCAGTCAGTAAAAGAGTGGAAAAATGTAAATTAGAAGCAGACAAAAATAAGATCCGGAAATTTCTTCTGGAGGGACTTCCCTGGCTGGTACCGGAAACCTATCTGACGGAAAAGGAAATAAACCAGCTGCTGGATAAGGCTCAGGAAAAAGGCTTTCTTTCTGTAGACCGTCATGGAAAATACAGTCTGAACCTTACAATCCTGGACAGTTTTGATACAGACTCGAAAGAGGTGTGGTCTTTGTCTGTCTGTTCCGTAAAGGCATTAGATAAGATTCCTGAAAAAGAGGAACGCGCTGGCAGCTATCCGCGGGATTCTGTACGTTATGAGCAGTTCCTGGAGTTTATAAAAGAGAATGCTGTTTCAAAAAAGAAAGAGGAGGACAGGAAGGTTTACCAGCTGACAGAGGAAGCAGTCCGGAAGTGGGGAGCTGCTTCCAATATACCTCTTCTGTATCATACAGAGGAAGAACTGATCCGACATCTTAAAGAAAAAGGATATGAACTGAAAAAAGAAGAAACAGAAGACAGGATTTTTGTATATGATCATGGGATGGGAGCGCTGGAAACAGAGTTCTGTAAAAAAAATGTATACCGTATCGGAGACCGGCTGCTCATTAATCTCATATATGATATTCTGTCCGGGAGAATCTATATGGCAGGAGTCGCTGATACAGAAAATAAGCTGGAAGAAGTACTTCCTTTGGCGGCAGATATGGCACTGTTTCTGTCAGAGGATATTCCATATGGCAGAGAGGAATTGCTGGAGGAATGGAAAAACTCCATGGGAAGTGTGAAGCTTGGCGATCCGTCCTGGAGAGGTCTGTGGGGAGATTTGTACGGCGATATGGGGTGTGTAGTTATAAACAATACAGATTCCCGGAAGAAAAACTGGTTTGTGATCTCCCGATATGGGTATGGAGGAGATTCTTATGATTATATCCGGCCTCAAAGCATCTGGCCGGAAGACTGAAGGAAAGAGACAGAAGGATATGGAGGAAAAATTAAAGGGACAGTATACCCTGAGAGATATAATTGGGCAGGGCGCCTTTGGTGTGATCTACCGTGGCCGGGATGAAAAAAATCAGCGGGATATTGCCGTGAAGATCTGGAACGAGGGAGAGGAAACCGAAATACTGGAGACCGGAAATGTGCTTTTTCAGGAGTCGGACAGAACTTCCGGTATGGTTCGGCTTTATGATTTTTTTACAAAAGCCGGAATGAATTTTCTGGTGATGGAGTATCTTCCCGGAGGAACTCTGAAGGATTATCTGATGAGACAGCCGCAACGGAATATGGATGAAAGAGAACTTCTGGAGCTTCTGAAGCCGGTCATGGAAACTCTGGCATTTTTTCATTCTGAAAAAATCGTACATTGCGATATCAGTACGGATAATCTTATGTTCGATGAAAGGGGGCAGCTTCGGCTGATTGATCTGGGAGCCTGCCGAAAAGAGAACTTTTTTTGTGAAAAGAAGTTCCTGAAAGAGCACTACAGTGCACCGGAGCAATATTCGGATCCGGAAAAAATCGGACCCTGGTCGGATATTTACAGTTTGTGCGCGCTGCTTTATGAGTGTCTTACAGGGGAAAAAGTACCCTCTGCGCCGGAGCGTATTCAGGGAGCAGAGCTTTTGACTGTGTCATTTTACAGAGAAACAGAAGAAAAAACAGAGCGTGCGATAATGAAGGGGCTGGAACTGGATATCCGAAAGCGGTATTTCAGCGTAAGTCTGTTGATGGAGGCTCTTGGCATACCGGAGGAAAAGGTGAAACTGCTGGATGGTGCGGTCAGAAATGCCTGGGGGATGAAGTGGGTTTCTGTAAGTACACAGGGCGGAAGTTATCTTTTTGACAGAAAAAAAAGGATCAGCAGGAGATTGTGGAAAGGAAGTGCTGCAGCTGTTATGGCGGCGGTGATTCTTGGCACAGCTTCAGCTGGCTTTGGGAGATGGTATGAAACGACTTATCAGGAGCTGCGTATTCAGAAGAAGCTTAGGCAGGCGCAGAACTCCGACCCTTCAGAGGATGATATCCTCCTGATCTCCGGTGATCATAAGAACTATCCGGAAATTCTGGAGAACCTGAAAAAAAACGGGACAATTACATATGAAACAGAAAATGAGAATTATCATTCAATTTCTTACAGTATGAAGAAGGAAGCTTTGACGGACTGGGGAATTTCCTCGAATTTTGGAAGAAAGATGTACCTGGACTGGCAGACCATCCGGGATGCGGTTTTTTATTATATGGAAACAGGAGATCAGGCTGAGGTAACGGAAGAAAAAGAAGAAACCATGGGGGCTGTCTTATGGTACAGAGAAGACGGAGAGGAAAACATTGAAAACAGATGCTGCGTCCGGCTGACCTGCCGTATTCTGTATCAGGGGACTGTAAATGAAACCTGTGTGATCCAGTATGATCCGGTAGATCAGCGGGTGCTCAGTGTCAGTTATTCCTCTTATAAAAGAAAAAGAACAGAGGAGTTTCTGACGGAACTCCTTCCAGTTTGTTGTCCGGAAGGGTTTCTTACGAAAAAAGAGACGAGGGATGTTATGGAAAAACTTTCTGTCGATAATGAAAGTGATTATGAAGGTCAGGAGTATGTACTGAACGCCAGAACATGGATCCAGGTTACAGCATCGGCGGTGCTGGACGAAGACATACACTACGAGGCGAAAATAGCAGCTTCTCATGCATGCCTGAGAAATTAACAGGATTAAAAAAGGGAGCAGAATAGATGAGTATGGAAAACAGCCGATACCGGTATCTGAAAAAGCTGGGACAGGGAGGCTTCGGGATCACATATCTTGCATTGGATCAGGAAAATGGGCAAAAGGTTGTGATGAAAAAATATACACCGTCCGGAGAGGATGCGCAGAAAAGGAAACATGGTCAGAAAAGCTTCCTGCGCGAGGCGAGGCTTATGGCTTCCCTGAATCCGGTGCCGGAGATTGTCCGGGTGCTGAATTATTTTGCGGAAGGCGAGTCGGCTTATATTGTGATGGAGTATGTACAGGGAACCAGCCTGCGGGATTATCTGGAATGTCTGGACGAGCCGATGGATTTTCGGTCTGCGGTGGATATGCTGGGACCGGTTATGGATGCGCTGGAAACAGTACATAAAAAGAATATCCTTCACAGAGATCTGACGCCGGATAACCTTCTTGTACGGGAGAACGGAAAGCTTTGTGTGATCGATTTCGGTTCGGCAAGAGAATTTGACCAGTACGACCGGACAAAAACAGTTCTTCTGAAAAACGGTTATGCACCTTTTGAACAGTATTCCTCTCATGGAAAACAAAAGCCATGGACGGATGTATATTCTCTTTGTGCAGTTCTTTATGAGATGATCACCGGTGTGATTCCTCAGGACGGGCTTTCCAGGGCAGACAGAGACGAACTGTATCCACCTTCCATGTATGGTGCTGTGATCACCCCGGAGGAGGAAAAAGCTCTCCTGAAAGGATTATCAGTGGACTGCAGAAAACGTTACGTCTCCATGGGCGAACTGAAGGCTGCGTTAACAGATGCCACAGGAAAAAAAGTGAAGTCCTCTTCTGTAAATCGAAAAAAAAGAAGATGGATCATTGCAGCCGGAGCCGCGGCAGTGCTGACCGCAGCCGGAACAGGTCTCTGGATAAAGGAACACTGTTTTTCGGAACAGTCCCGGAAGGTGGAATATGCAGGAAATTTCTACCGGGGCTCGAAGGAGGAAAAGGAGTTTCTTTCTTTTGTAAAAAACAATGCGGTTTCTTCCGAAAAAGACAGTCAGGGAGAGGGGACACGATATATTCTGAAGGAAGAAAAAGTGAAGGAATACGGGCTTCCGTGCAATCAGTTCCGGTTTTTGTGCACGATATCTGAACTGGAAAAATATATGAAGGAAAATCAATGGATTTATTCCACCGCATCGGGAGATAGCAGTTTTACAGCAGAAATCGGAAAGCTGGGGGCTGTAAAAACAGATTTTAGAAAGCAGATAGTTTATCAGGCAGAAGATTTTCTGGTAATGGAGGTGGAATATGATCCGGTGGATGAAAAAATCCTGGAAGTCCGTGCAGATATGAAGAGAAAAGGAAGGATCTCTCCGGAAGAAACCGGAGCGAAGCTGATGGGATTTCTGGAAAAAAAAGCCCCGGGAGAAAGTATGCAGAGGCAGATCGCAGCCTGTGACAGGAAATATTTAAGTGGAGAGTATCCGGAGGATTATTTTTGTATGCTTCAGTGGGAAAATATACAGCTTATATTTCAGAAGATGGATCAGGAGCGCCTGAAGGCGCGTATTCTGCCCGGAAACGGAGATTTTTTTGCACAGGAATTTGCCTGGTGGCCATGAAATGTTTTTATTTCGCCTGACTGTAAAATAAAAACAGAAATTAATGAGTAAACAAATAAAAAGATTGACAATTAATGAAAGGGGGATTAATATATAGATAAATAATAACAGGAATCATAATAAAGGAGGTCGGTGATCATGACGCTTATAGAACAGATTTCACTTGTTTCTTTTGCTGTAATTGTTGTGTTTGGCATGGCTGCATATCTGAGAAGCCATTCCCGGTATGAAAACGGAATTTTCCACAGAGCCGGCTGTCTCCTTATGTATGGATATCTGAAGATGAGTTTTGCAGCCGGATATGCCAGAAGGGCCGTGATGATGAAGCTTGGAAGCATCTGCAGCAGCGTAAATATTTCCGCAGTTTCCGAGGAAATGTATCATAAGGAGTACCGTATGCGGGAATTGCGAAGAGAGCTTTCTCATGGCGGGTATGGAACAGACAGGCATAACCTGAAGATTCCGGGCTGACAGATTAAAAATTTCCATATATACAACAAAAAATTGATTTTCAGGAATTCCTCTGCTATACTTCATAGCAGAGGAATTTTTTTGGGATTTTGGAGGTTGGGAGATGAATAAAAAGAATCAGATCACAGAAGGCGTGATCTGGAAGCAGCTGTTACTGTTCTTTTTTCCGATAGTATTCGGAACTTTTTTTCAGCAGATTTATAACACGGCCGACACCATTGTTGTCGGTCGTTTTGTGGGTAAGGAAGCACTGGCAGCAGTCGGAGGTTCCGTAAACCAGATTGTAAGTCTGATCGTGGAAGTATTTGTAGGTCTGACCTCAGGCGCAGCAGTGATTGTATCTCAGTTTTATGGAGCCCAGGATAAAAAAAATCTGGATCGGACCATCCATACGGCAGCTGCGTTTTCGGTGGCGGCAGGCTGTGTGATCGGAATTGCCGGCTTTTTTTTATCTGATACGATCTTGCAGATGATGAATACTCCGGCAGAACTCATGGATGAATCCGGAATATATCTTCATATTTATTTCTGCGGGACAGTATTCAATCTTGTTTATAATATGGGAGCGGCTGTTCTCAGGGCAATGGGAGACTCCAGACGTCCGCTATATGTACTGATGACTGCCTGTGTTCTGAATATCCTGTTGGACATCCTCCTTGTAGTTATTGGAGGTATGGGAGTAGAAGGAGTTGCCCTTGCGACTATTTTCTGTCAGGGAGTCAGTGCGGTGATTGTATCGGCAATGCTGATAAAAGGACAGGGATATTTTAAGCTGGAATTAAAAAAACTTCATTTTTACGGAAATTCTCTTCATTCCATCCTGCGGATCGGTATACCGGCAGGAATTGAGGCCGCAATGTACTGTGTGGCAAATATTGTAATCCAGGTGTTTGTCAACCGTCTGGGAACGGATCATGTGGCAGCCTGGGGAACCTTCGGGAAGATCGATGCGGTTTTCTGGATGGTGGTAAATGCGTTTTCTATTTCGATTACCACTTTTGTGGGACAGAATTATGGCGCGGGAAAAACGAAGCGTATGAGAAAAAGTGTACTGGTCTGTCTGGGAATGTCCTATGTGGCGGCAATTGCTCTCAGCGGGCTGCTGGTGGTCTTTGCAGACCCTCTGTATCGGCTTTTTACCACAGACCGGGGAGTGGTTGAGATCGGAGTCTACATGATGCGTTTTCTGATGCCGTCTTATTTCCTTTATGTAGCGATCGGAATCCTTTCCGGTGCGCTCAGGGGAGCGGGCAAGGTGCTGGTTCCGGTGATCCTTACCTGTGGAGGCGTCTGCATTCTCAGGATTACATGGATGCTTGCCGTTCTGCCGGCTTTTCCGGGGATCGATACCATTATGCTCAGCTATCCGGTATCCTGGGGGATTACCGCTGTCCTTTTTGTGATCTATTATATAAAGCGTTTTCCAAGAGCAGAAAAATCTGTAATAGTGAAAGAGGGCTGACAGGATAAGGATCTGCTGTTGTAAACGGAAAGAACCCAATATGAGAATGATTGAATGAGGAGCATTGAAATGAATATTTTAAATATGGAACACATTAGTAAAGTTTATGGAGACAAGGTGATTTTTGACGATATTTCCGTAGGAATCCACCAGGGTGATAAAATTGGAATCATAGGTATCAACGGTACGGGAAAAACCACCTTTTTGAGAATCCTTGCCGGACTTGAAGAGGCGGATGAAGGACAGGTGGTCCGACAGAACGGTCTGCGTCTTTCTTATCTTTCCCAGCATCCGCAGTTTCCGGAAGGGGCGACGATCCTTTCCTATGTAAGTGAAGGAAAAAGAGAAGAGGATTGGAATCCGGAAACAGATGCACACATGGTTCTTAACAAACTGGGGATTGCAGACCATGAGGAGGAGATTGCCCATCTTTCCGGAGGTCAGAAGAAGCGTGTGGCACTGGCAAGGGTGCTGATCAATCCTGCGGATCTTCTGATTCTGGACGAGCCCACCAACCATCTGGACAATGAGATGGCAGCGTGGCTGGAGGATTATCTGAACCGGTTTAAAGGAGCTGTGATCATGGTAACTCATGACCGATATTTTCTGGATCGGGTTACAAATAAAATCCTGGAGATCAGTCATGGAAAAACCTATACCTATGAGGCGAAATATTCCAAATTTCTGGAGATGAAGGCAGAACGTGAGGAAATGGAAATGGCCTCAGAGCGAAAGAGACAGAGCGTTCTGCGCATGGAGCTGGAGTGGGCGAAACGAGGCTGCCGTGCAAGAACCACCAAACAGAGAGCAAGGCTGGAAAGGCTGGAAGCATTGAAAAACGGGACGGCTCCGGTGCGGGATAAAAGTGTGGAGATTGATTCTGTGGAAACCCGGATGGGAAAGAAAACCATTGAGCTGCACCACATTTCCAAAAGCTTTGGAGAAAAGGTCTGCATCCGGGATTTTGACTACATTGTGCTGAAAAATCAGAGGTTGGGGATCATCGGACCAAACGGCTGCGGCAAATCCACACTTCTTAAGATCATTGCCGGGATACTGGAGCCGGACAGTGGTCATGTGGAAACAGGTGAGACCATCCGTATGGGATACTTCTCCCAGGAAATCGAAGAAATGAACACCAGTCAGAGGGTCATTGATTATATCAGGGATGTTGCAGAATATATTCCTACAAAGGACGGTCTGATCAGTGCGGCAAAGCTTCTGGAACAGTTCCTTTTTGACTCTTCCATGCAGTATTCCCCTATCGAAAAGCTTTCCGGAGGAGAAAAGAAAAGGCTGTACCTTCTGAAAATCCTTGCAGCAGCTCCAAATGTGCTGCTGCTGGATGAGATTACCAACGATATCGATATTCCTACGCTGACGATCCTTGAGGATTATCTGGATTCCTTTGCGGGAATTGTGATCGCAGTTTCTCATGACCGTTATTTCCTGGATAATCTGGCAGACCGTATTTTTGAATTTGACAGAGAGGGAAATCTGACACAGTATGAAGGAGGATATACGGATTATCTGGAATCGAAAAAGAGACGTTTTGGGGATACGTCAGAAAGTGATTTTGCTTTCGGAAAGAAAGAAGGCGGCAGGGGATCCGGAGAAAACGATAACGCATCCGCCTCAGGGGAAAAGGATTCCGTAAAGACCTGGAAACAGAACCGCACCACGAAGCTGAAGTTTTCTTTTAAGGAACAGAGAGAATACGAGACGATTGATGATGATATCGCAAAGCTGGAAACAAAGCTCGAAAAGCTGGATGCGGATATCATGGCAAATGCCACAAATTCCGGAAAGCTCAACGAGCTGACCAGGGAAAAAGAAGAAGCAGAAGCTCTTCTGGAAGAAAAAATGGATCGCTGGGTCTACCTGAACGATCTGGCAGAAAGAATCGAGGCACAGAATAATGGATGAAAAAAAGAAAAAAAGCCCGATGACCACACTGTGCTATGTGGAGAAGGAGGATGCTTACCTGATGCTTCACCGGGTATCAAAAAAACAGGATGTCAACAAGGACAAATGGATTGGTATCGGCGGTCATTTTGAAGAAGGGGAAAGCCCGGAGGACTGTCTTCTGAGAGAAGCTTATGAGGAAACCGGACTTACTTTGACTTCCTGGAAATTCAGGGGAATTGTTACCTTTACTCAGGGAGGCTACGGAACAGAATATATGTGCCTTTATACTGCGGATGAGTTTTCCGGGGAACTGAAGGACTGTGATGAGGGGATTCTGGAATGGGTGAAAAAAGAAGAACTTCTGAAGCTGAATCTCTGGGAAGGAGATAAGATTTTTTTGCGGCTTTTGAATGAAAATGCTCCGTTTTTTTCACTGAAGCTCAGTTATCAGGGTGATTGCCTGACAGAAGCGATACTGGATGGCAGGGATATTTTATAGAAATTTCCCACATATCTTGACTTTACCCCTTTAAATTTAGTATGATAAAGTTTGAAATTTTAACAGGAGGCATATTATGGCAGAATTAGTGAAAGTAGTTGTGGACGCCATGGGAGGCGACCATGCACCGGAAGAACCCGTAAAAGCAGCCGTAGAAGCCGTAAAAGAACGTGAGGATATCCTTGTGATCCTTACCGGCCTCGAAGACGTGATCCGAAAAGAACTGGATAAATATCCGGGATACCCTCAGGACAGAATACAGATCCTGCACACCTCAGAAGTGATCGAAACGGCAGAACCACCTGTGTTTGCCATTCGTAAGAAAAAGGATTCCTCTATTGTAGTGGGATTAAATCTTGTAAAGAAAAAAGAAGCAGATGCTTTTGTTTCATCAGGAAGCACAGGAGCTGTTCTTGTAGGCGGACAGGTACTTGTGGGAAGGGCAAAGGGAGTGGAACGTCCTCCTCTTGCACCACTGATTCCTACCATGGAAGGCGTAAGCCTTCTGATCGACTGTGGAGCCAATGTAGACGCCAGACCTTCTCATCTGGTACAGTTTGCAAAGATGGGATCCATTTATATGGAACAGGTAGTGGGGATCAAAAATCCCAGAGTTGCCATTGTCAATAACGGCGCTGAGGAAGAAAAGGGAAATGCCCTTGTAAAGGAAACTTTTCCGCTTTTGAAAGAAACAGAAGGAATCAATTTTATCGGAAGTATTGAGGCCAGGGATATTCCTTCCGGTTATGCGGATGTGATCGTCTGTGAAGCCTTTGTGGGAAATGTGATCCTGAAGCTTTATGAGGGAGTCAGCGGTTCTCTGATCAAAAAGATCAAGGGCGGAATGATGAAAAATCTGAGAAGCAAAATAGGAGCCCTTCTGATCAAACCGGCTCTGAAAGAAACCCTGAAAGATTTTGATACCACCAAGTACGGCGGAGCCCCGCTTCTGGGCCTGAAAGGTCTTGTGGTAAAAACCCATGGAAGCGCAAAAGCAGTGGAGATCAAAAATGCCATTTTCCAGTGTGTACAGTTTAAACAGCAGAAGATCAATGAAAAAATAGCAGAGAGGATCCTTCCTGCAGTAGATCTCCAGGGAAAAGAAGAGAAAGAGGTATAAAGAATGGAACAGTTGGAGCAGAAGATCGGTTACCGGTTTCGCAACAAAAAACTGCTGCGTCAGGCACTGACTCACAGTTCCTATGCGAATGAGAAAAAGCTTGGGAAGCTGGGCTGTAACGAGCGTCTGGAGTTTCTGGGTGATGCGGTGCTGGAGCTGATCAGCAGCGATGTGCTGTATGCGCGTTTTCCCCGGCTTCCCGAGGGAGAACTTACAAAGAAACGTGCCAGTCTTGTGTGCGAGCCAAGCCTTGCTTACTGTGCGAGACAGTTTGGGCTTCCGGAATACCTTCTTCTTGGAAAGGGAGAAGATATGACTGGAGGGCGTATGAGAGATTCCATTGTTTCTGATGCTACAGAGGCTCTTCTGGGAGCAATTTATCTGGATGGTGGGTTTGCTGACGCGAAGGAGTTTGTCCTGAATTTTATATTAAATGATATGGAGCATAAGCAGCTCTTTTATGACAGCAAGACCATCCTGCAGGAAATGGTTCAGGAAGACGGGAAACATCCGGTAGAATATATTCTGACCGGAGAGACCGGACCGGATCACAACAAGAAGTTTGAGGTGGAGGTGCGGATCAACGGTGTACCTGCAGGATGCGGTGCGGGGCATACAAAAAAGGCGGCTGAGCAGGCTGCTGCCTATCAGGCCATCCGAAAGATCAAAGACTAAAGGTGACATATGTATTTAAAGAACATTGAGGTACACGGATTCAAATCCTTTGCACAGAAGATCAATTTTGAATTTCATAATGGCATAACCGGGATCGTAGGACCAAATGGAAGTGGAAAGAGCAATGTAGGTGATGCAGTCCGCTGGGTACTGGGAGAGCAGAGTGCGAAACAGCTTCGCGGCGGAAATATGCAGGATGTTATTTTTTCCGGAACAGAGCTTCGCAAACCATTGAGTTTTGCCTCAGTTGCAATTACTCTGGATAACAGCGACCACAAGCTTCCGGTGGAATTTAATGAGGTGACAGTTACCAGGCGGCTTTACCGTTCCGGTGAAAGTGAGTATCTGATTAATGGAAGTAACTGTCGTTTGAAGGATATCCAGGAAATGTTTTACGATACTGGTATCGGCAAGGAAGGCTATTCGATCATCGGACAGGGACAGATCGATAAGATCTTAAGCGGAAAGCCGGAAGACAGACGAGAGCTTTTTGACGAAGCTGCGGGAATTGTGAAGTTTAAACGCAGAAAAAATACAACAATCAAGAAACTGGATGAGGAACGTCAGAATCTGGTTCGTGTAACGGACATCCTGACAGAGCTTACCAGACAGCTTGGACCGCTGGAAAAACAGTCGGAAACAGCCAGAATCTATCTAACAAAAAGAGATGAACTCCGTGAGCTGGAAGTAAATCTGTTTCTTCTGGATTATGAGTATTCAGGAAAGCTTCTGAAAGAGCTGAATGAGAAGCTGAGTCATGCGGAAGAGGAGCTGGAGGAGACCAGGGAATCCTATGAACAGACAAAGGTGGAATATGACCGGCTGGAACAGCAGCTGGAAGAACTGAATGAGCGACTTGAGGAACTGAAAGAAAAACAGCAGCAGAATGCCCTGACCAGACAACAGCATGAAGGACAGATACAGGTTCTGGAGGAACAGATACTCGCAGGAAAGCAGAACAGCGACCATTACAGAAACCGCCTTGAAACACTGAAGGAGGATCTGGAAAAAAGATCTTCTGAAAAAGAAAGACTTACAGAAGAAAAAGAAGAACTCCGGGTGAAGCTTGCGGAACAGAGAGAAAAACTGAAAGAGGAAACAGAGCACCTTGAGAATATCCAGGAGGAGGCAGCTGCCTGTGCAGCATCTGTAGAGGACGGTAAAAATGAGATTATTGAACTTCTTAACAGCCGTGCTACTACAAAGGGAAAGGTACAGCGGTTTGATGCTATGATGGAGCAGCTGGATATCCGTAAGGCTGCAGTGAGTCAGAGGATCCTTCATCTGAAAACGCAGGAGGAAGAGCTTGGCGGGGAGAAAAAAAAGGCGCAGAGCCGATACGACAGCGTTTCCCGTTCCATTGATTCTATGAATGCAGAGTGTGTCCGGCTCGACGGAGAGGTACAAAAGCTTCAGGAGAAGCTGAAGGAACAGAACCGTCAGATGGAAGCAGGACAGACTGCTTACCACAGAGAGGCCTCCAGACTGGAATCTCTGAAAAATATTACGGAGAGATATGACGGCTATGGAAACAGTATCCGCCGGGTGATGGAGCAGAAAAGCCGTGAACCCGGAATTAAAGGTGTTGTTGCAGATATCATTCATGTGCAGAAGGATTATGAGGTAGCCATTGAAACTGCATTAGGCGGCAGTATCCAGAATATTGTCACAGATAACGAACAGACAGCCAAAAGGATGATCGGATTTCTGAAGAAAAACAGATTCGGGCGTGCTACGTTTCTTCCTCTTTCCAATATAAGCGGAAGAGGCGGGATTTCTCAGAGAGAGGCTCTTAAAGAAGACGGTGTGATCGGGACAGCGGATACGCTGGTAGAAGCAGATGCGGAATACAGTGGTCTGGTGCAGTATCTTCTGGGGAGAGTTCTTGTGGTGGATCATATTGACCATGCCATTGCCATTGGCAAAAAATACAGGCACAGTCTCCGCATGGTGACCATTGAGGGGGAATCTTTGAGCCCCGGCGGTTCCATGACAGGTGGTGCCTTTAAAAATAACAGTAATCTGCTTGGACGGAGAAGAGAAATCGAAGAACTGGAAAACAGCGTGGGTCTTCTGAAGAAGGAGCTTATGGAACTGCAGACGGCTATTGGAGATAATCGCAGCAGGAGAAACGTTCTTCGTGATGCCATTGCAGATTTTCAGGAAAAACTCAGACAGCAGTATGTGGATCAGAACACAGCCAGAATGAACCTGGAGCAGCTGGAGGAAAAGGAAGCAGACATCCGGAAAAGCTATCAGCAGATCGACCGGGAAAAAGAGGAACTCCGTCGTCAGACCGGAGAGATCCGCGCAGATCATTCCACGATCACAAAAGAGCTGGAGGAATCCCAGAGAGATGAAAAAGAACTGGAAACCTTTATTGAGACAAAGCAGAAGGAACTGGAGGAATGGAAGGCAGAGGAAGCTGCCAAGATGAAGGAACTGGAGCAGATCCGTCTGGATGAGGCAGGACTGTCTCAGCAGGAGCATTTCCTTCAGGAAAATCTGATCCGTCTCTTAGGAGAAATGGAGGCTTTTCAGAGAGAAAGCCGTGAACTGGAAGAGAATCTCAAGATAAGTGCTGAGGAGACTCTCAGAAAACAGGAAGGTATCCGAAAACTGAAGGATGCGGCAGAAGCCTGCAGCCAACTGGATCAGGAGCTGCAGCGTCAGAAAGAGGAAAAACAGGCGCAGAAGGAAGAGAAAAATATAAGCCATAAAGCTTTTTTTGAAAAAAGAGATCAGCTGTCCGAGCGGACATCGCTTTTGGACAGGGAGTGCTTCCGCCTGAAAAGCCAGGCAGAAAAAGCAGAGGAGCAGAGAGAGTCCCAGATTTCCTATATGTGGGAAGAATATGAGATCACTCCAAACAGCGCGCTTGGATATCGCAGGGAAGAACTGACAGACCGTCAGGAAATGAAAAAGGATGCTTCCCGGATCAGAGAAGAGATCCGGAAACTGGGAGCCGTAAATGTAAATGCCATTGAGGATTACAAGGAGCTTCTGGAACGACACACATTTCTGTCCGGACAGTATGAAGATCTGGTTCAGGCGGAAAAGACACTGGAAAGTATTATTCAGGAACTGGATGAGGGCATGAGAAAGCAGTTTGCAGAAAAATTCCATGATATCCAGAGAGAATTTGACAAGGCATTCAAGGAGCTCTTCGGAGGCGGAAAGGGTACACTTGAGCTCTCGGAGGATGAGGATATTCTGGAGGCGGGAATCCGGATCATTTCCCAGCCGCCGGGAAAGAAGCTTCAGAATATGATGCAGCTTTCCGGAGGTGAAAAGGCCCTGACTGCCATCGCTCTTCTTTTTGCCATTCAGAATCTGAAGCCGTCTCCGTTCTGTCTTCTTGATGAGATCGAGGCGGCACTGGACGATTCCAACGTGGGACGGTTTGCTTCTTATCTTCAGAAGCTGACAAAAAATACACAGTTTATTATCATTACACACAGGCGCGGTACCATGAATGCGGCAGACCGGCTTTATGGTATTACCATGCAGGAAAAAGGCGTATCAACTCTGGTTTCTGTAGATCTTGTAGAAAACCAGTTAAGTAAATAAAGGAGGCATGAGTATGGCCGAGGGAAAAAAAGGATTTTTTAAACGTCTTGTCAGTGGACTGACGAAAACAAGAGATAATATCGTAGCGGGTTTTGACTCGATCTTCAGTGGTTATTCCAGCATTGATGAAGATTTTTATGAGGAACTTGAAGAAATTCTGGTAATGGGGGATATTGGTATCAATGCCACCTCTGCCATACTGGAAAAACTGAAAAAGCAGGTGTCTGAAAAGCACATCAAGAATCCTGCAGAATGTAAGCAGCTGCTGATCGACAGCATCAAAGAGCAGATGAGAGTAGACAGCACCGAATATGAATTTGAAAACCGCAGATCTGTGATCCTTGTGATCGGTGTCAACGGTGTGGGGAAGACCACTTCTGTCGGAAAGCTTGCAGGAAAACTGAAGGAAGACGGAAAAAAAGTGATTCTTGCAGCTGCGGATACCTTCCGCGCCGCAGCGGGAGAGCAGCTTGCCCAGTGGGCTGACCGTGCAGGAGTAGAGATCATCGGCGGCCAGGAGGGGGCAGATCCGGCATCTGTTGTTTATGACGCAGTTGCTGCTGCCAAGGCAAGAAATGCAGATGTGCTCCTCTGCGATACGGCAGGACGGCTTCATAATAAGAAAAACCTTATGGAAGAACTTCGCAAAATCTATCGTATCCTGGAAAGAGAATATCCTGAGGCGTATCTGGAAACTCTTGTGGTTCTGGATGGTACTACAGGACAGAATGCATTGGCTCAGGCAAAACAGTTTGCAGAGGTTGCCAATGTGACAGGAATCATTCTGACTAAGCTTGACGGTACAGCAAAGGGCGGTATTGCAGTAGCAATCCAGTCGGAGCTTGATATTCCGGTGAAATACATTGGAGTAGGGGAGAGCATAGACGACCTGCAGAAATTTGATGCAGATGTTTTTGTGAATGCACTGTTTGATATAGATGAAAAGGAAGCAGACTGATCATACATAACGAGGAGGAGAAAATTATGCTTACACTGGAGAGCTTTGAGGAAGCGTCAGAAATTGTCAAAAAAGTTACACAGGAGACCAAACTGATCAAAAGCAGTTATTTTTCAGACCTGACAGGAAACAAGGTTTTTCTGAAGCCGGAAAATATGCAGAGAACAGGCGCATATAAGGTGAGAGGAGCCTATTATAAGATCAGTACACTTTCTGATGAGGAAAGGCAAAAAGGACTGATTACAGCTTCAGCCGGAAATCATGCGCAGGGAGTTGCCTATGCTGCGCATAAATTTGGTGCAAAGGCAGTGATCGTTATGCCAACTACCACACCGCTGATCAAGGTGGAGAGAACCAAAAGCTATGGGGCAGAGGTGATCCTGAAGGGAGATGTTTATGATGAGGCCTGCTCCTATGCACTGGAGCTGGCTGAGAAAGAAGGCTATACCTTTATTCATCCGTTTGATGATCCGGCAGTAGCTACAGGACAGGGAACCATTGCTATGGAGATTGTGCAGGAGCTTCCTCTTGTGGACTATATTCTGGTCCCCATTGGCGGCGGCGGTCTGGCCACAGGCGTTTCTACTCTTGCCAAGCTTCTGAATCCTCATATTAAGGTGATCGGTGTGGAACCGGCAGGAGCAGCATGTATGAAGGCTTCCCTGGAAAAAGGAGAGATTGTGACTCTTCCTCATGTAAATACCATTGCAGACGGTACTGCAGTGCAGACTCCCGGTGAGCATATTTTTCCATATCTTCAGGAAAATCTGGACGGTATCATCACTATTGAGGATGATGAGCTGATTATGGCATTTTTGGATATGGTGGAAAATCATAAGATGATTGTTGAAAATTCAGGGCTTTTGACAGTGGCAGCTCTTCGTCACCTTGATTTTACCGGAAAGAAAGTTGTTTCTATCCTCAGCGGAGGAAATATGGACGTGATCACCATGTCCTCTGTAGTGCAGCATGGACTGATTCAGAGAGACCGTATTTTTACGGTGTCTGTTCTGATTCCGGATAAAGCCGGTGAGCTTGTCAGAGTGGCAACGATCATAGCACAGAACCAGGGAAATGTAATCAAACTGGATCATAACCAGTTTGTAACTACCAACCGTAATGCTGCCGTGGAATTAAAAGTAACCATGGAAGCATTTGGAACAGAGCACAAAAATCAGATCGTAAAAGCTCTGGAGGATGCAGGATGTAAGCCAAGAGTGATCCGGGCAAGCCTGTAATAATATAGAAAATAAAAAGAACCGCAGATATGGTTCCTTCAACAGGAACTCCAGATCTGCGGTTTTTGGATTCTTTTGTTAAACGATCAGTTTACTTCGATCAGTTCATATTCATCTGTTCCCAGACCAAGTTTCTTTGCATGGGCAATGCAGGAGGTCCAGTCGGTGGTAGGGAACATAGCGCCAAAGTGGTCATGACCTTCGTGATCGGATTCCGCCAGGAAGGTATTGGAGATCACAGGCTGTTTGTTTACCGCATCTGCACAGGCGATATCCAGTGCAACCGGATCAAAGGAGGCGAAGAAGCCCACATCCGGGACAATGGCTGCATCATTTTCCGCATGGCAGTCACAGTATGGGGAGACATCGATCACAAGATTAATATAAAATGCAGGACGTCCGTCGACAACTGCCTTTGTATATTCTGCAATCTTGCAGTTCAGGATATCGTTGGATTCGTCGGAAGCGGCAAGAACAGCATCCTTGGGACAGACACCGATACATCTGCCGCAGCCTACGCATTTATCGTGATCGATGGAAGCTTTGTTGTCTGTAAAATAAGGCGCATTATGTGCACAGATCTTTTCGCAGCGATGGCATCCGATACAGAGATCCTGGTCGATGTGAGGTTTACCTGCGCTGTGCATTTCCATTTTTCCGGCACGGGAACCGCAGCCCATACCGATATTTTTCAGTGTTCCGCCAAAGCCGGTAGCTTCATGGCCTTTAAAATGAGAAAGGGCGATAAAGACATCCGCATCCATGACTGCACGTCCGATCTTTGCTTCTTTTACATACTCGCCGCCTTCTACGGGAACATAAACCTCATCGGTTCCCTTGAGTCCGTCTGCGATCAGAACATGGCAGCCGGTGGAAAATGGTGAGAAACCATTGGTATAGGCGCTGTCCAGATGATCCAGAGCATTTTTTCTTCCGCCTACATAAAGGGTGTTGCAGTCAGTAAGGAAAGGTCTGCCGCCCAGTTCCTTTACCACATCAGCAACCGCTTTGGCATAGTTGGGACGGAGAAAAGCCAGATTGCCCGGTTCTCCGAAATGGATCTTAATGGCTGTATATTTGCCGTCAAAATCAATGTTTCCAATGCCTGCTTTTTTGATCAGTTTTTTTAACTTGTCCAGAAGATTGTTGTTGAAACCAGTTCTTAAATTTGTGTAGTAAACTTTTGACTTGTCCATAAGTTGTCCATACCTCCTTGATGTGTCTTTACAATTAGAATACCGCAGATGGAATTGATTGGCAAGAAAAAAACTGTGATTTTACTGCTTGCGTATGTAAAATCTCTGGGGTATATTGTAAGAGAGAGATTACAATATCAGGAGATCATTGGAGGATGAAAGAGAATGCTGGAAGAATATAATAAAGCGTATAAGCTTGGAAAGAAAGACTACCAGGCCAGAATGATGAGAGGTGAAAAACCTACGCTGAAGGTTCTGGATGAGATCCTCCCCGAGAGAGGGGCTTATTCGGAGATGCCGCTGGGGCTGGTGCAGATACCGATCGATCAGATCGTGGGAACCAAAACGGAGGGAAGAAGCAGTGCTTTTGCCGGCAATTTTATGCCGATTCTCCGGGAAAACACGGAATTTGCCCACAAGTGGGCTTCTCTTGGAGAAAGTCATGTAAATGAGGGAATCCGTGAACCGGTGAAGGCTTATGAATATATGAACCGGTTTTATATAGAAGAAGGAAATAAAAGAGTCAGCGTCCTGAAGTTTTATGATGCAGTATCTGTTCCGGGATTTGTCACAAGGATCATACCACCCAGAACAGAGGAAAAAGAAAACAGGATTTACTATGAGTTTATAGACTTTTATGAACTTTCCAAAGTCAATTATATCTGGTTCAGCAGAGAGGGAAGCTTTGCCAGACTTCAGAAGCTTATGGGAAAAGAGCCTGCAGAAGTATGGAGTGACGATGACAAGCTGACCTTCAGCTCTGTATACTCAAGATTTGCCATGGAGTTTGAGGCGGCGGGAGGCAAAAAGCTTTCTGCAACAACAGGAGATGCTTTTCTGGCATTTATCACGGTATACGGCTATGATAATATCTGCCAGAAAACGGTATCAGAGTTAAAAAAACTTGTGAATAAAAGCTGGGAAGAATTCCGGCTTCTTGAGCATGACAATGAGATCGATCTGAAAATGGATCCAAACAGAGAAAAGAAACCGCTGATCCAGAGACTTCTTACAGGCTCCAGAAAGCTGAAGATCGCATTCATTTATGCGAAAACCCCGGGTTCCTCTGCCTGGACCTATGCACATGAGCTTGGACGTCTTCATCTGGAGCAGACCTTCCCGGAGGAGGTTACGACTCTGTGCTACGAAAATATTGTCCCGGAACTTGCAGAAAAAGCCATCGCAGATGCCATCCACCAGGGTTGCAATATGATCTTTACCACTACGCCGGCCTTTGTCCAGGCAAGTGTGCAGGCAGCGATTGCGAATCCGGATATCCGGATTTTAAACTGCTCTCTGAATACCTCACATCGGTATATCCGTACTTATTATGCGCGGATGCATGAGGCAAAATTTCTGATGGGAGCTATTGCAGGCGCCATGTCCGAAAACGGAAAGCTGGCATATATTGCAGATTATCCTATTTTTGGAACGATTGCCAATATCAATGCTTTTGCTCTCGGGGCTGCTATGATCAATCCCCGTGCGAAAGTATATCTGGAATGGTCCAGCCTTAAGGACGATGATCTGGGTAAGGTTATGGAAAGAATCCGGGAAAAGGATATTTCTGTAGTATCTGGCCGCGATATGGTGATTCCGGAAGATGCCTCCAGATATTTTGGGCTTTACCGGATGGAAAACGAGATGCCTCATAATCTGGCCATGCCGCTGTGGCACTGGGGTAAGTTCTATGAAGAACTGATCCGTGCTGTGATGAACGGTGCCTGGAAGTATGATGACAGCAGCGCAGAGAAAAAAGCGATCAACTACTGGTGGGGAATGTCTTCGGAGGTTGTGGATGTGATCTGCTCCCAGAGTCTTCCTATTGGAACACAAAGACTGGTAGAGCTGTTGAAGGAAACCATAAGACGGGGAGAATTCAATCCTTTTTCCGGCGTGCTGTATTCCCAGAACGGAATCATCCGGGAAGAAACAGGAGGAAGTCTTTCTCCGGAGGAGATCATCACAATGGACTGGCTGGCGAAAAATGTAGAAGGATCCATTCCCAAAACCTGGCAGCTGAACGAACAGGCAAAACCGGTAACTCTTCAGCAGGGTGTGGAGAAGGAAATCTGAGATATGAAGATACTTGCGATCGCAGACGAAGAATCAAAATACCTGTGGGATTTTTTTGAAAAAAGCAAGCTGGAGGGGATAGACCTGATCATATCCTGCGGGGATCTGGATCCCAGATATCTGTCTTTTCTGGCAACCTTTACCTCAGCGCCTGTTCTGTATGTTCATGGGAATCATGATGACAAATATGAAAGGATTCCTCCGGATGGATGCATCTGTATTGATGATACCATTTACGTTCATGAAGGTGTAAGAATTCTGGGGCTGGGCGGCTCCATGAGGTATAAGCCGGGAAATCATCAGTATACGGAAAATGAGATGAGGCGGAGAGTATTCAGGCTGTTTCCGAAGCTTCTGTGGAGAAGAGGATTTGATATTCTGGTAACTCATGCGCCTGCATACCAGTTGAATGACGGAAGAGACCTTCCTCATCAGGGTTTTAAGGTTTTTTTAAAGCTGATGGAAAAATACAGACCAAAGTATTTTCTCCATGGTCATGTTCACATGTCGTATGGAAGAAAGCACAAGCGTTACGATAAATTTCAGGATACACATGTGATCAATGCATACGAAAGGTTTGTATTTGATTATGATGCAGAACATCCGGGAGACTGGGTATAAAAATATTTTGTCAAGAAAAAACACTTGACACCTTTGTGTAAATAAGGTATGATACCCAAGGTGGTTAGCAGATGGAGAAATTTGTAGAACAGACTTTATTATATGATTTTTATGGAGAGCTTCTGACAGAGCGGCAGCAGCAGGTATATGAAAGCGTGGTGCTGGAGGATTATTCACTCAGTGAGGTTGCAGAGGATCTGGGAATCAGCCGTCAGGGTGTTCATGATATGATCCGTAGATGTAATCATACTCTTGAAGGATATGAACAGAAGCTTCATCTGGTAGAAAAGTTTCTCTGCATCCGGGAGCAGGTCAGAAAGATCAGCCGGATCGCAGAAAAATACCATGACCGGGAGATCGAGGAGATTTCCAAAGAGATATTAGAGGAGTTATAATAGTATGGCGTTTGAGAGCTTGACGGAAAAATTACAGAATGTATTTAAAAAACTGAGAGGCAAAGGACGTCTTACAGAGGAAGATGTAAAGCTTGCTTTGAAAGAAGTAAAAATGGCTCTTCTGGAGGCAGATGTTAACTTTAAGGTTGTTAAGCAGTTCACCAAGGCTGTTCAGGAACGTGCTGTCGGACAGGATGTTATGAGTGGTCTGAATCCCGGACAGATGGTGATCAAGATTGTGAATGAAGAACTGGTCAACCTTATGGGAAGTGAGACAACGGAGCTTCCGATCAAGCCGGGCAGCGATATCACTGTGCTTATGATGGCAGGTCTTCAGGGCGCAGGTAAGACTACCACTGTGGCCAAGCTGGCGGGACAGCTGAAATCCAGGGGAAAACGACCGCTTCTGGTTGCCTGTGACGTTTACCGTCCGGCTGCGATCACACAGCTTCAGGTGAACGGCAAGAAGCAGGGGGTTGAGGTTTTCTCCATGGGAGACAGACAGAACCCGGTAAATATTGCAAAAGCAGCGGTAGAACATGCAAAGGCCAATCAGCAGAATGTAGTGCTTCTTGATACCGCAGGACGTCTTCATGTAGATGAGGATATGATGCAGGAACTTGCAGACATCAAGGCAAATGTGCAGGTGGATGCCACACTTCTGATCGTAGACGCCATGACCGGCCAGGATGCGGTAAATGTGGCCAAGACTTTTACCGAGAAGGTAGGAATTGACGGAGTTATCCTGACAAAGATGGATGGTGACACCAGAGGCGGTGCGGCGCTTTCTATTAAAGCCGTGACCGGAAAACCGATCCTTTATGTAGGTATGGGTGAGAAGCTTTCGGATCTGGAGCAGTTCTATCCGGAGCGTATGGCTTCCAGAATCCTGGGCATGGGTGATGTCATGAGCCTGATCGAAAAAGCGGAAGCTGCAATCGACCAGGAACAGGCTGCAGAGATGCAGAAAAAATTAAAGAAAATGGATTTTGACTTTAATGATTATCTGACCAGTATGGAACAGATGAAAAAAATGGGAGGAATCGGCAGTATCCTGAATATGCTTCCGGGAATGGGCGGCAAGATGAAGGATATTGAGGGCATGATTGATGAAAGTGCTCTGGAACGGACAAAATCAATTATTCTTTCCATGACACCTCAGGAGCGGAGCAATCCGGGGATCCTTAATATTTCCCGTAAGAATCGTATTGCAAGAGGCGCCGGAGTGGATATCACGGAAGTCAACCGTCTTGTGAAGCAGTTTGAGCAGAGCAAGAAGATGATGAAGCAGATGCCCGGCATGATGGGCGGTAAAATGGGTAAAAGAGGCGGCTTTAAGCTTCCCTTTTAAAATAAATTAACAAAAAAAGAAAACAGATAAATGGAGGAAAACAAAAATGGCAGTAAAGATCAGATTAAGAAGAATGGGACAGAAGAAGGCACCTTTTTATAGAATCGTTGTTGCAGATTCCCGTTGCAAACGTGACGGAAAGGCAATCGAGGAGATCGGTACCTATGATCCGAACCTTGAGCCAAGCGCTTACAAGGTAGACGAGGAAGCAGCAAAGAAATGGCTTGCAGCAGGTGCTCAGCCGACAGAAGTTGTTGCAAAGATCTTCAAAGCAGCCGGAATCGAGAAATAAGAAGTACCTTCAGAGGGTATTTCTTTGCTGCAAAAGCAGTGCAGGGAGGTATGTAATGAAAAAATTAGTAGAAGTAATTGCAAAATCTCTGGTAGATCATCCGGATGAGGTGGTTGTCACCGAAAACGAAAAAGAAGATGCAGTTATCATTGAGCTGAAGGTGGGACCGGCCGATATGGGCAAGGTCATCGGAAGACAGGGACGTATTGCAAAGGCGATCCGTACCGTAGTAAAAGCCGCTTCTTCAAAGAGCAGCAAAAAAGTGATTGTGGATATTCTGCAGTAATCGGAGATTCCGCAATAGAATAAAAAGAAGCAGGAGCTGTGGAAACATGGCTCCTTCTTTCACTGTAGGGAGTATTATTATGGAAGACTTACTGAAGGTTGGTGTGATCACTACCACTCATGGCGTGCGTGGCGAAGTGAAAGTGTATCCTGTGACAGACGAACCGGAACGCTTTCTGGAGCTGAGCTATGTGCTTCTGGATACGGGAAGAGAGTATCGCCGTCTGGATATTAAGAATGTAAAATTCTTTAAAAATCTTGTGATCCTGAAGTTTGACGGCGTGGACAATATCAATGATATCGAAAAATATAAAGGCCGTGATCTCTGGATTCCCAGAGAAGAAGGTCAGGAGCTTGGGGAGAACGAATATTATATTGCAGACCTTCTGGGTATGACAGTGGTTCTTGAGGACGGAACGGAATTTGGTACTCTGAAGGACGTTATGGAGACAGGGGCGAATGACGTTTATATCATAGATTCCAGAGAGCATGGAGAAGTTCTTCTTCCGGCGATCCGGGAGTGCATCCTTGATGTGGATATCGAAAAAAATATTATGACCATACATTTGATGAAAGGGCTGATATAAATGAATTTTCATGTGCTGACACTTTTTCCGGATATGATCCGGGATGGTATGAATACCAGCATCATCGGCCGCGCGATGGCAGGAGGCTTTCTTGATATTGAAGCTGTAAATATCCGGGATTATGCCTTTAATAAGCACCAGAAGGTAGATGACTATCCCTATGGAGGCGGAGCCGGCATGCTGATGCAGGCGGAGCCGGTATATCTGGCATATCAGTCTGTGGAAGAAAAAATCGGATACAAACCCAGAGTTGTTTTTCTGACTCCTCAGGGAAAGGTTTTTAATCAGGAGATGGCAAAGAATTTTGCCAGAGAAAAAGATCTTGTATTTCTCTGTGGACATTATGAGGGGATTGATGAACGTGTTCTGGAAGAGATTGTGACAGATTATGTCTCCATTGGAGATTATGTACTTACCGGAGGGGAACTTCCGGCTATGGTCATGATGGACTCCATTTCCCGTATGGTACCGGGAGTCCTGACAAATCAGGAATCCGGGGAGACGGAATCTTTTTCCGGAAGCCTTCTGGAATACCCTCAGTACAGCAGACCGGAGACCTGGCATGGAAAACAGGTACCTCCTGTACTTCTTTCCGGCCATCATGCCAATGTGGATGCCTGGAGAAGAGAGCAGTCTGTTTATCGTACTGCAAAGTGGAGACCGGATCTTCTGAAAAAAGCAGATCTGACAAACAAAGAATGGAATCAGATCCGCCAATGGAGGAAGGAATGGAAAGAAGCAGAAGAGAAGGAGTAAAGAAATGAAGACATCAGATTTTTATTATGATCTCCCCAAGGAGCTCATTGCACAGGATCCTCTGGAAGACAGAAGCTCTTCCAGGCTTCTTCACCTTTCCATGAAGGACGGAAGTGTAGAGCATCGTCACTTCACGGATATTCTGGATTATTTAAAGAAAGGGGATTGTCTGGTCATCAATGACACCAGAGTGATCCCGGCTCGTTTATACGGACATAAGGAAGAGACAGGGGCACTTATTGAAATTCTTCTGTTAAAAAGAAGAGAAAACGATATCTGGGAATGTCTGGTAAAACCGGGAAAAAAAGCCCGCCCGGGAGCAAGGATCGTCTTTGGAAACGGAATTCTGACCGGAGAGATCACAGATATTGTAGAAGAAGGAAACCGACTGATCCAATTCCATTATGAAGGAATTTTTGAAGAAATTCTGGATCAGCTGGGAGAGATGCCTCTGCCTCCTTATATTACTCATAAATTACAGGATAAGAACCGCTATCAGACTGTGTATGCAAAACATGACGGATCTGCGGCGGCTCCTACTGCCGGTCTGCATTTTACAGAGGAGCTTCTGGAGAAAGTGAAGGAAAAAGGGGTAAATATTGCCCATGTAACCCTTCATGTGGGGCTTGGGACGTTCCGGCCGGTAAAAGTGGATGACGTAGAGCAGCACCATATGCACTCTGAGTTTTATATGGTGGAGGAAGATCAGGCCAAGCTGATCAATGATACAAAAAAACAGGGCGGACGGGTGATCTCAGTAGGAACTACAAGCTGTCGAACCCTGGAATCCGCTGCAGATGAAAATGGAATCCTCCGTGCAGGGAGCGGATGGACAGAAATCTTTATCTATCCCGGCTATCGTTTTAAAATGATCGATGGACTGATTACGAATTTCCATCTTCCGGAATCTACGCTGATGATGCTGGTTTCTGCTCTTGCAGGAAAGGAACGGATCATGGCGGCTTATGAGGAAGCCGTACAGGAAAGGTATCGCTTTTTCTCATTCGGGGATGCGATGTTTATTGATCCCGAATCATAACCAGTCATAAAACAGGACTACCCTTTTTCTTTCTGATTTGTTATACTAGGTATAATGACTCAGAAGAAAGAGGGTTTTTTCATGAAAAAATATGATTACCTTATCGTAGGAGCCGGTCTTTTTGGCTCTGTATTTGCACATGAAGCAGTTAAATGCGGCAAGACCTGTCTTGTGATCGATAAAAGGGATCACATCGGCGGAAATATTTATACAGAAGAGGTTGAAGGAATCCAGGTACATCGCTATGGAGCCCATATTTTCCATACGTCAAATAAAGAAGTGTGGGAATATGTGAATCAGTTTGCAGAATTTAATCACTTTGTAAATTCACCGATCGCCATTTACAAGGGCGAACTTTATAATCTGCCCTTTAATATGAATACCTTCCATCAGCTGTGGGGCGTGCGCACGCCGGCTGAAGCAAAGGCCAAGATACAGGAGCAGATTGCCAGAATGCATATTACGAATCCTAAGAACCTGGAAGAGCAGGCGCTTGCTCTGGTAGGACAGGATGTATATGAAAAACTGATCGAGGGCTATACCAGAAAGCAGTGGGGAAGAGAATGTAAGGAACTTCCGTCCTTTATCATCAAAAGACTTCCTCTGCGTTATACATACGACAATAACTACTTCAAGGATCCCTATCAGGGAATTCCCAAGGGCGGCTATACCGGCATTATCAAAAAGCTTCTGGAAGGCACGCAGGTGATCCTGAAAACAGATTTTTTTGCAAACAAAGAAGAACTGTCTTCGCAGGCGGATAAGATTCTGTTCACCGGTATGCTGGATGAATATTACGATTACTGCTACGGACATCTGGATTACCGGTCTCTGCGTTTTGAAACCGAAGTTCTTGATATGGCGAATTATCAGGGAAATGCAGTGGTCAACTATACAGACTATGAAGTGCCCTACACAAGGATCATTGAGCATAAACATTTCGAGTTCGGCAAGCAGCCAAAGACAGTGATCACGAGAGAATATTCTGCAGAATGGACGGAAGGTGCGGAGCCGTATTATCCGGTCAACGATCCGAAAAATAATGAATTGTATGCAAAATATGAACGCCGGGCGCTGGAAGAAAAAAATGTTCTTTTTGGCGGAAGGCTTGGTATGTACCGGTATATGGACATGGATAAGGTCATTGAAGAGGCTTTAAGCCTTGCAGAAACGGAACTGGTTTACTGCAGTGAGAATGAATAAAGGAGAATACAATATGGATACACAGACAATCGCAGAGTACTACAGAGAGTCCGATCCCAAAAAGAGAAAAGCACTTCTGGATCAGGCTATTGCATCAGGAGAAGACCGGGAAGCAAACCAGATCCGTAAAGAAATCTGGGAAGCACGTTATGCACAGAACGGCAAAGACATGGCAGACGGTTATCTGAAATTCTGGATGACGATGGAGTTTAACAAAAATGCTGCCAATAAGTGGTTCGGGGTAAAAGGCGCACATAAAGATATTATGAAAGAGCTGAATTCTGTGAAGTTTATGGAGTTTCAGGAAAAAAGCGGGCTTCATAGAGAACTGCTTTACAGGGAATGCTGCCATTTGATCAGGCTTTATATGGATCTGTGCAAAACAGACAGATCTTATAATTCCATGCTCTGTGGTATTATTACCATCAAGGAAGAAGATGTGAAGGCAAAGCTTCAGAAAGATATCTATAAAACTGCAGTCTGCCTTCCGAAAGACCTCGGTATGGAAAAAGAGCTTGCTCTTGTTACCCGGGCAGCCCGTGAGATATATGAACTTTATTTCCCGGGAGAAGGCGGTATGCCGGAATAAACCGACGTAAAAAAGAAATACTGAATAGTAAAAACCGGAGGCAAACATGAATAAAGACAGAATTACCGCTTATGACATTATAAGAGAAGAAAATCTCAGCGACATTCGCTCTGTGGGCTATCTTCTCCGGCACAAAAAAACAGGTGCCAGAGTGATGCTGATCGAAAACGATGATGAAAACAAGGTATTTAATATCGCATTCCGTACACCGCCAAAAAACAGTACAGGAGTGGCTCATATCCTGGAACACAGTGTTCTCTGCGGATCCAGAGAGTTTCCTTTGAAGGATCCTTTTGTGGAGCTTGTCAAGGGATCTCTGAATACATTTTTAAATGCGATGACTTATCCGGACAAGACCTGCTATCCTGTGGCCAGCTGTAATGATCAGGATTTTCAGAATCTGATGCATGTATATCTGGATGCAGTTTTTTATCCTAATATCTACAAAAAAGAAGAAATCTTCCGTCAGGAAGGCTGGAGCTACCAGCTGGAAGACATAAATGGTCCTCTGAAATATAACGGGGTAGTATATAACGAAATGAAAGGCGCGTTTTCCTCACCGGATGAGGTTCTGGAACGGGAGATCATGAACTCTCTGTTTCCGGATACTCCTTATGGATGTGAATCCGGAGGGGATCCCAACCATATTCCGGAGCTGTCCTACGAGGAATTCCTGGAGTTCCACAAGACTTATTATCATCCTTCCAACAGCTATATCTATCTCTATGGAAATATGGATATGGCAGAAAAACTGGCGTTTATAGACGAACACTATCTGTCTGCTTTTGAGAAATTGGAAGTCGATTCCGCACTTCCTCTTCAGCCGGCTTTTTCAGAAAGAAAGGATCTTCAGCTGGAATATCCTGTGGCAGAAAGTGAAAATGAAGAGGGCAATGCATATCTTGCATACAGTACGGTCATAGGGGACGCCTCTGACGAGCTTACGGCAATGGCCTTTGAGGTGCTGGACTATGCTCTTTTAAGCGCTCCCGGAGCGCCTCTGAAGCAGGCACTTCTGGATGCACATATTGGCATGGATGTTTATGGTTCCTATGACGATGGAATTCTGCAGCCTTATTTTGATATTGTGGCAAAGGGCACAGATCCGGATAAAAAAGAAAAATTTGTGGAGATCATCCGCACGACGCTGGAAAACATCGTAGAAAATGGAATCGACAAAAAGGCCTTAAAGGCCGGTATCAACTATATGGAATTCCGCTACAGAGAAGCGGACTTTTCTGCGTGGCCCAAAGGTCTGATGTACGGTCTGGATATTTTTGGAAGCTGGCTGTACAGTGACGAAAAAGCCTTCAGTCATGTGAAGCTTCTTCCTGTATTTGAAAAGCTGAAGGCGCTTTCCTCAGAAAGATATTTTGAGGAGCTGATCCGGAAATATCTTCTGGATAATCCCCATGGGTCTGTGATCACTCTGGTTCCGTCAAAGGGACTTGCTGCCCGCAGAGAGAAGGCTCTGGAAGAAAAATTACAGGCAGAGCTGGAAAAAATGACCCGGGAAGAAAGAGAAACTCTGGCAGCTAAGACAAAAGCTCTGGTGGAATATCAGGAAGCGGAGGAAGAACCGGGAAGCGAAAAATGTATCCCTATGTTGAAGAGAGAGGATATCAGGAAAGAAGCAGCCGGATTTACCAATGAGGAACTGGATGTTGACGGCAGTCTCTTCCTGTATCATCAGGTTCCTACGAATGGCATTTCCTATCTTGATCTGATGTTTGATCTGAAGAATCTGGATCCGGAAGATGTGCCATATCTGGGACTTTTGAAATCAGTTCTTGGATTTGTGGACACAGCTCATTTCAGTTACGGAGAACTTTCCAATGAGATCAATGCGGAAACAGGAGGGATTTCCTGTGGAGTAGAGGTGTTTGACCGGGCAGATACAGCGGATGAATACAGAGCGATGTTTTCTGTTAAGGGAAAAGTGATGTACCCCAGGATCGATGTACTGTTCCGTATGATCCGTGAGATTCTGAATACCTCAAAGCTGGATGACGGCAAACGCCTTTACGAGATCATTGCAAGGGTAAAATCAAGAGCCCAGGCAAATCTTGTAAGTGCAGGCCATTCCACAGCAGTGCTCCGCGGCGCTTCCTACAGTTCTCCTATGGCGGCTTTTCAGGATGAAATGGCCGGAGTTGCCTATTACCAGTTTATTGAGAAACTGGAGAAAAAGTTTGACAGCCGAAAAGAAGCATTGGTGGAGAAGCTGACTGCCCTTATGACAGAGATCCTTCGTCCGGAGCTCCTCTGTGTCAGCTACACCGGAGAGAAAGAATCTCTGGACACAGTCATGAAACAGGTGAAAGCATTAAAAAATACTCTTCATACAGAGGCTGTGAAAACTTCTTCAAGGCCAATGCCCTGTGAAAAGAAGAATGAAGGATTTACCACCTCAGGACAGGTGCAGTATGTTGCCCGTACCGGGAATTTCCGCAAAAAAGGCTACGAATATACAGGAGCTCTTGATATTCTGAAAGTGGCATTAAGTTACGACTATCTTTGGATGAACCTTCGTGTAAAGGGCGGTGCCTACGGATGTATGAGCGGCTTTAAGAGAACTGGAGAAAGCTATTTTGTTTCCTACAGAGATCCGCATCTGAAACGTACGCTGGAGATTTATGAGGGAATCCCGGAATATGTGCGTACTTTCCAGGCAGATGAACGGGAGATGACAAAATATATCATTGGTACCATCAGCGGCAAGGATGTACCGAGAACACCTCAGATGCAGGGGAGTATTTCCAAAACTGCATATTTCTGTGGTATTACGGAAGAGATGATGCAGAAGGAAAGAGATCAGATCCTGCATGCAGATGTGGAGGACATTCGAAATCTGGCACCTCTGGTGGAGGCAATCCTTTCTGATGATGCAGTCTGCGTTGTAGGAAGCGAGACGGCGATAGGGAAAGAGCGGGAGATCTTTAAAGAGATCAAATCTCTGATTTCCTGCTAAGAAACAATAAGAAAGCAGGTAGACATGAACGATAATTTTAAATCAGGTTTTGCGGCTATTATTGGCCGTCCGAATGTGGGAAAATCCACACTGATGAATCATCTGATCGGACAGAAGATCGCCATTACTTCCAAGAAACCGCAGACGACCCGAAACAGGATACAGACAGTTTATACCTGTGAGGAGGGACAGATCGTATTTCTGGATACTCCGGGTATCCATAAGGCGAAAAACAAGCTGGGAGAATATATGGTTCAGGTGGCGGAGCGTACACTGAAGGATGTGGATGTGATCCTCTGGCTGGTGGAGCCGACTACCTTTATCGGGGCAGGAGAAAAGCATATCGCAGAGCAGCTGAAGGGACTTCATATCCCGGTTCTTCTGATCATAAACAAGGTAGATACGGTTGACAAGGAGGAAATCGCAAAAGCGATCGACACCTATCGGAAGCTTTATGATTTTGATGAGATCATTCCGGTTTCCGCGCTCCGGGCAGTCAATACGCAGGATATCATTCCAAGTATCCTGAAATATCTTCCCTGCGGTCCTATGTTCTATGACGAGGATACCGTGACCGATCAGCCTCAGAGGCAGATCGCTGCGGAAATCATCCGGGAAAAAGCGCTTCACGCGCTGGATGCAGAGATCCCTCATGGGATCGCGGTAGCTATTGACCGGATGAAGGAACGCCCGGGAAAAGGCCGTCTGGTAGACATAGACGCGACGATTATCTGTGAAAAAGATTCTCACAAGGGAATCATCATTGGCAAACAGGGGGTCATGCTGAAAAAAATCGGAAGCAATGCCCGGTTTGAACTGGAACGGATGCTGGATGCGAAAGTAAATCTGAAGCTTTGGGTAAAAGTGAAAAAAGACTGGCGCGACAGTGATTTTCTGATTAAAAACTTTGGATATGACAAAAAGGAAATCTGACAGATGAGTGATCTGATCACAGTTCAGGGTGTGGTGATCTCAGCGATGCCAATCGGAGAATATGACAAAAGGATCGTGCTTCTGACCAGAGAAAGAGGTAAGATCTCAGCATTTGCCAGAGGGGCAAGGCGGGTGAACAGCCCTTTTATGGCAGCGGCGGAACCTTTTGTTTTCGGGAATTTTACTCTGTATGAGGGAAGATCCAGTTATAATCTGAATCAGGTGAATGTAACCCATCATTTTATGGAGCTTGCAGCCATGCAGCCGGGGATTTATTACGGGTTTTATTTTCTGGAACTTGCAGATTATTTTGGAAGAGAAGGTACAGATGAGCGGGAGATGATGAATCTTCTTTATGTGACAGTAAAGGCTCTTCTGAACCCTCATGTGGAGGATGCGCTGGTAAGATGCATTTTTGAATTGCGCACCATGGCGGAACAGGGATATTGTCCGGAACTGGCTGCCTGTGAAAACTGCTCCAAGGACGAACTTCCGGAAACAGAAGTGTTTTTTTCTCAGGAAAACCATGGAATTCTGTGTCAGTCCTGTGCCGTGGGGGTGAGGGACGCAGTAAGGATTTCCGGAGCAGCCCTTTATGCCATGCGTTACATTGTCAGTGCACCGATGGGAAAGCTTTATACTTTTTCAGTGACTCCGGGGGTGTTAGGAGAACTGGAACGGATCATCCATACCTATACAGAAAAAAATACAGACAGGAAATTTAAAAGTCTGGAAATCTTAAAGGTTATGAGTTGAAAAGCTTATGACAAAGGATAAAGAATATAAAAACGGGAGGTATTTACACATGAAACAGATCAATGTAAAAAACATCACAGCAGAAAATTTTAAAGAATTTGGAAGCTTTACGGATCTTCTGAACCCGGAAGGCTACAGTCTGGGAGATTTTTATCAGGACCGTCTGAAAATGCACAGCTCCGGTTCCCTGCAGATGGCTTTTTCTCCGCTTCTGGTACATAAACCGGAAAAAATGGTAGTTACGACTGCAGAATATCATAATTATACGCAGGAAGGCGTTCTCTGCCTGGATGACGATGTGATCGTACATGTTGCTCCGGCAGGAAAGGAAGCAGTTCCGGAGCTTACAGAGGCATTTCTTGTGCCGAAGGGAACCATGGTGCTTTTGAACACGGGAGTATGGCATTTAAGCGCTATTCCGGTAAATAAAGAAACGGCACATGTTCTTATTGTACTTCCGGAACGCACGTATTTGAACGACTGCGTTGTGGTAGAATACCCGGAAGAAAAATGGGTGGAGATCCTGAAATAAATGCTTCTTTTCTTTGTTCTTGAAAAAGGGGACAGATGCTAGTATAATAAGGGCATTGAAAAAATTTTAGGAGAGATAACATGGAAAAAACAATGGAAAAAATCGTGGCTCTGGCAAAAGCAAGAGGCTTTGTGTATCCGGGCTCTGAAATTTACGGTGGTCTGGCAAATACCTGGGATTACGGAAATCTCGGTGTGGAGCTGAAGAATAACGTAAAACGTGCATGGTGGCAGAAATTTATTCAGGAATCTCCATACAATGTAGGTGTGGACTGTGCGATTCTTATGAATCCTCAGACATGGGTGGCTTCCGGCCATCTGGGTGGATTTTCAGATCCTCTGATGGACTGTAAAGAATGTCATGAGCGTTTCCGTGCAGATAAACTGATCGAGGATTATTGTGCTGAGCATGGGATTGCGATTGAAGGCAGTGTGGATGCATGGTCTCAGGAGCAGATGATGGACTTTATCAAAGAGCATCAGGTTCCCTGCCCAAGCTGCGGCAAACACAACTTTACAGATATCCGTCAGTTCAACCTGATGTTCAAAACTTTCCAGGGTGTAACTGAGGATGCCAAGAATACGGTATATTTAAGACCGGAGACTGCTCAGGGTATTTTTGTAAACTTCAAAAATGTACAGAGAACCTCCCGTAAGAAGATTCCTTTTGGAATCGGCCAGATCGGTAAATCCTTCCGTAACGAGATCACACCGGGTAACTTTACTTTCCGTACCCGTGAGTTCGAGCAGATGGAGCTGGAATTCTTCTGTGAGCCGGATACAGACCTTGAATGGTTTGCATACTGGAAACAGTTCTGCCTTGACTGGCTCAGCTCTCTGGGACTGAAAGAAGACGAGGTGCGTTATCGTGACCACGATCAGGAAGAACTGAGTTTCTACAGTAAAGCGACTACAGATGTGGAATTCCTGTTCCCGTTTGGATGGGGTGAACTGTGGGGAATCGCAGACAGAACAGATTATGACCTGACACAGCACCAGAATGTATCCGGACAGGATCTGACATACTTTGACGACGAGAAGAAAGAAAAATACATTCCATATGTAATCGAGCCGTCACTGGGCGCTGACCGTATGGTTCTTGCTTTCCTTTGCAGTGCATATGATGAAGAAGTTCTGGATGCAGAAAAGAACGATGTACGTACCGTACTTCATTTCCATCCGGTACTTGCGCCTGTAAAGATCGGTGTCCTTCCGCTTTCCAAAAAGCTGAACGAGGGTGCAGAAAAAGTATTCCAGCAGCTTTCCAAGAAATACAATTGTGAGTATGACGACCGTGGAAATATCGGTAAGCGTTACAGAAGACAGGATGAGATCGGAACTCCGTTCTGCGTGACCTATGATTTTGATTCCGAGACAGACGGAGCAGTTACCGTTCGTGACCGTGATACCATGGAGCAGGTACGCGTGAAGATCGACGAGCTTGATGCTTACTTTGCAGACAAATTTACATTTTAAATAAAATGCCTTGCAGATCCCGTAAGGGATTCCAGCAAAGTATCAGAGCCGGCATGTTCTTATGTAAGAATGTGCCGGTGTTTTTTTGCCCGTATGGTTCCTCATGGGGAAAAAGAACCTGTTTTTATGGTTCTTGAAGAAAAATATGTGCAATTTATCAATGAATCAAAGAAAAATACTAAAAATATATACAAAATATATAATATAAACTTGACGAAATGAAAATAAATTGTTAAAATTAACAAATGTAGATTGTTATAGAGGAGGACACAGATTATGGCAAAAAAGAGAAATATCATTGTAGGACAGTCAGGAGGTCCAACATCTGTTATCAATTCCAGCCTGGCAGGTGTATATAAGAATGCCATCGAGCGAGGCTTTGATAAAGTATATGGTATGCTGCACGGGGTACAGGGACTTCTGGATGAAGAATATGTAGATCTGTCTACACAGATTCACTCTGAACTGGATATTGAACTTTTAAAGAGAACGCCGTCTGCTTTTCTTGGCTCCTGCCGTTATAAGCTGCCGGAGATCCACGAAGATAAGACTATTTATGAGAAGCTTTTCGGAATCCTGAATAAACTGAGTATTGACACCTTTATTTATATTGGCGGAAATGACTCCATGGATACCATTAAAAAGCTTTCTGACTATGCAATCCTTACCGGACAGAAGCAGAAATTTATCGGCGTGCCGAAGACCATCGACAATGATCTTGCTCTTACTGACCATACACCGGGCTTTGGAAGTGCGGCTAAATACATAGGAGCCTCTACAAAAGAAGTGATCCGTGATGCGGAAGGCCTGACTTATAAGAAAAAAATGATCACCATTATGGAGATCATGGGTCGCAATGCCGGATGGCTTACCGGAGCAGCAGCTCTTGCAAAAACAGAGGACTGTGAAGGCCCGGATCTGATCTACCTTCCTGAGATTCCTTTTGATGTGGACAAATTCCTTGCAAAAGTGAAAGATCTTCTTTCCAAAAAGGATTCCATAGTGATCGCGGTATCGGAAGGAATCCGGCTTGCAGACGGCCGTTATGTGTGCGAGCTTGGCAGCTCCAGCGATTATGTGGATAATTTCGGACACAAACAGCTCCAGGGAACAGCCTCTTATCTGGCAAACTTCCTGGCAGGCGAGTGCGGCTGCAAGACAAGAGCAGTAGAATTTTCTACTCTTCAGAGAAGCGCTTCCCATATGGCTTCCCGTACAGATATTGACGAGGCATTTATGGTTGGCGGAGCTGCTGTCAAGGCGGCTGACGAAGGAGATACCGGCAAAATGGTAGTCATCGACCGTGTTTCCGACGATCCTTACATGGCAAAAACAGGAATTTATGATGTACACCGTATTGCAAATGAAGAAAAACTGGTTCCGAGAAACTGGATGACCAGAGACGGTTCTTATGTTACAGAAGATTTTATTGATTACATCAAACCACTGATCCAGGGCGATTATCAGCCAATCATGGTGAACGGTCTTCCGAGGCATCTTGTACTGAATAAAAAGAAGAAACGCTGATATTTTGGCAAAAAGGGGGAAAGTTTACAGATTTTCTCCCTTTTTTTGAGTTAGACCTTGACTATTTGAGCGGAAATCTATACAATAACTATGTGCGTATAAAAACATATTTTTATGTTCAAAGAACAAAAATTTAGGAGGAAAATGTAAAATGGCAAAATGGGTTTACATGTTTACAGAAGGTAACGCTACTATGAGAAACCTTCTGGGTGGTAAAGGTGCCAACCTTGCTGAAATGACAAGCCTGGGTCTTCCTGTACCGCAGGGCTTCACTATCACAACAGAAGCCTGCACACAGTACTATGAAGACGGAAGACAGATCAACGATGAGATCATGGCTCAGATCATGGAAGCAATCACCAAAATGGAAGGAGTTACCGGAAAGAAATTCGGTGACAAAGAAAATCCTCTGCTTGTTTCCGTTCGTTCTGGTGCAAGAGCATCTATGCCTGGTATGATGGATACTATCCTCAACCTTGGTCTTAATGAAGAAGTTGTTCACACATTAGCTGAGAAATCCAACAATCCACGTTGGGCTTGGGACTGCTACAGAAGATTCATCCAGATGTACTCTGACGTAGTTATGGAAGTCGGCAAGAAATATTTCGAAGAACTGATCGACAAGATGAAAGAAGAGAAGGGTGTAACTCAGGACGTTGAGCTTACAGCTGAAGACCTTGAGACTCTTGCTAACCAGTTCAAGGCTGAATATAAAGAAAAAATCGGTTCTGATTTCCCAACTGATCCGAAGGAGCAGTTAATGGGTGCTATCAAGGCTGTATTCCGTTCCTGGGACAACCCGAGAGCAAACGTATATCGTCGTGACAACGATATCCCATATTCCTGGGGTACTGCTGTAAACGTACAGATGATGGCATTCGGTAACATGGGTGATGACTGTGGTACAGGTGTTGCTTTCACACGTGACCCTGCTACAGGCGAGAATGGTCTTTTCGGTGAGTTCCTTACAAACGCTCAGGGCGAGGACGTTGTTGCCGGTGTTCGTACACCAATGCACATCTCCGAGATGGAAGAGAAATTCCCGGAAGCATTCGTAGAGTTCAAGAATGTATGCAACACTCTTGAGAAACACTACAGAGATATGCAGGATATGGAGTTCACTGTAGAGCATGGTAAACTGTATATGCTTCAGACACGTAACGGTAAGAGAACTGCTCAGGCTGCTCTGAAGATCGCTTGTGACCTTGTTGATGAGGGAATGAGAACAGAAGAAGAAGCTGTAGCAATGATCGATCCGCGTAACCTTGATACACTGCTTCATCCGCAGTTCGACGCTAAGGCTCTGAAAGAGGCTACTCCAATGGCTAAAGCACTTGGTGCTTCTCCGGGAGCTGCTTGCGGTAAGATCGTCTTCACAGCAGATGACGCTGTAGAGTGGGCTGCAAGAGGCGAGAAAGTTGTTCTTGTTCGTCTTGAGACTTCTCCGGAAGACATTACCGGTATGAAATCTGCTCAGGGTATCCTGACAGTTCGTGGTGGTATGACATCTCACGCAGCAGTTGTTGCCCGTGGTATGGGTACCTGCTGTGTATCCGGATGCGGCGATATCGCTATGGATGAAGAAAACAAGAAATTTACACTTGCCGGCAAAGAGTTCCACGAAGGAGACTGCATCTCCCTTGATGGTTCTACAGGTAACATCTACGACGGAATCATCCCGACTGTAGACGCTGCAATCGCTGGTGAGTTCGGAAGAATCATGGGATGGGCTGACAAATACAGAACTCTCAAGGTTCGTACAAACGCTGATACTCCGGCTGACGCTAAGAAAGCTCGTGAGCTTGGTGCAGAAGGTATCGGTCTTTGCCGTACAGAGCATATGTTCTTCGAAGGCGACAGAATCGATGCATTCCGTGAGATGATCTGTTCTGAGACAGTTGAAGAGAGAGAAGCAGCTCTTGAGAAGATTCTTCCGGAGCAGCAGGGAGACTTCGAGAAGCTGTATGAGGCTCTGGAAGGAAACCCGGTTACCATCCGTTTCCTGGATCCGCCTCTTCATGAGTTCGTTCCTACTACAGAAGAAGACATCAAGAAGCTTGCAGATGCTCAGGGCAAAACTGTTGAGCAGATCAAGACTATCATTGATTCTCTCCATGAGTTTAACCCAATGATGGGTCATCGTGGATGCCGTCTTGCAGTTACCTATCCGGAAATTGCAAAAATGCAGACAAAAGCAGTTATCCGTGCAGCTATCAATGTAAAGAAAGCACACGCTGACTGGAACGTATGCCCAGAGATCATGATTCCGCTTGT
>PPYE01584880.1_pt1 | contig 47250 bp, 57 predicted proteins | sample 1559881 | NCBI WGS metagenome assembly PPYE01 (sample SAMN08240022, study PRJNA423297) | Human gut metagenome, whole genome shotgun sequencing project.
TACCAGCTTTGGCATAAGTGTTTTTTCTACGCAGAAATTTTGCCATTTTGCGCTAAAAATCATTTATAAGTGGCCTAATATATGATAATTTACTTTCCTACTTTCTCAGCATCCATAATCCTATAATAGTCTTCCATATCCAAACTTAATTTCACATAAGTATCAGGTTTGGATTTTCGGTTGCTCTTCTGAAGTAACGCGATAGTTTCCACATGGCACGAGGAAATGAAAAGTACGTCATTTCCCCGTGTTTGTTCTCGGTAATATATCGACTGCCATTTTTGTGTTTTATCTGTTCGTGGGAACATATCTAAAAATGATTGGATTTTAAGGTTTCCCTGGCATCTTATGGCACTCATCCAAATATTTGTGCGCAAAAGAAATCAAGGTCAAAACATCAAGTGCTTTTGCTTCGTCAACTTTCCAGTTTATCTTTGGAGTATGGGCTGCTGGATTTCTGACCAAATGAAAGATTGCTTCCATAAGTTCTTTCAGTCCTGTAAATTCGCTTTTTTCGCTATCTGTCTGCATACTGTTAAAAAATAAATAGGGATCATTTTTAGAGAATGCTGTCTGGAATAGTGTTCCACCATCTGTAGTCAATCCACTTATTGCACGTACTCTTTCTGCCAACCCTTTTGCGGCTTCAAATACAGCATCATAATAATCTTTTTGAAGATAATCCTTAATGCAATATTTTTGAACTTCGCTGTGTATTGCTCGAATATATAATTGACGTTGCAAACTATTTACCCTTCTATCAACTTCATCGAGAGTTTTTGCTTGAACAGCTTCAATAAGTTTTCCTTCCTTTGTTATCTCAAGACCGGCTAACAAAAGTGCTTTATTAGTTCCCTCAAACAGATACTTATATTTATCTCTATGTTTTTCATCTGTAAAAGCAACGGGATTCAGTGCTTTTTCCAAAAACAAAAAAACTTTATTCAAAGAATGGCTTTTGTTAACTTCTGCGGCCAAGCAATTGTATAGCCAATCTCGCTTATTCAGTCCCAATGAATATCCATACGCATTACTTATTTTGCCATCAGAAACAATTTCAATTCTACACTGTTGAAGCAACCTGGTTAATTCTGTTTTGGTATATCCCAAATTCGTTTCCGCTAAAACATCACAAACTGCTTTGAGTTGCTGTTCATCCAAGATTCTATTAATCATGTTACCCCCTGATCACTCTGATTTCATCACATCTGATATTTGCTTTAGGATGACGTTGTAATAGGTTTTCATTAAATTTCTTTCAATATCATTTACATAACTGTTATGAGCAATCTTATTCCTACATTCTGCCATATCATTTAACTTAGGAAGAATGAAATCTTGGCTCGGAAAATACTTGCCGAAAAGCTCCCAGTTATTATTAATAATCGCACCCAAATCTTTAAAATCCAAATAGAATAATTCTGTACCTCTAACACCCAACCATTTTTGAGCAGCAGCATTCTTCATTCTTTCATCAATCGTCCTTCTAAGAGCTGCTGTAATAGTTAGCGAAGGAAAATAATTATCACCATATTTTTCTTTAGCAACCTTTTCAATAAAAAGACGCAATGAGTTTTCAACAGAATACAAATATGTATACGCCTCAGCCATATGATAGCCTTTTATCCTGATGTCTTCCGGTAATAGTTCACCAATAACCTTGTAAGAAATCAAGTTAACATTCTTTTCTAAGTCAGCAATCAAATCATCTTCCAATTCAAAATCTTTTGTTAAGTCCATTGAAAACGAAACACTCTTCACATCAAATCCAACATCTGGGGGAATCAAGTGGCTACAAATACTATTTAGAATTTGCCGATTTTCATCGGTTTCTAAAATATCTAAATATTCAGGATTTACAAAAAAAGTAATATATGCTGCCAATGCATCACTTCTTCCCCAATGCCCATCATAATATGAATATCCACCCTGTTCAACTTGTACGCTCGCTCCTCGAAGCATATTGGCCAAATCGTATTTATCGTCCTTTTTTAACATCAAAATAATGCCACTCATAAATTTTTCGTTAGTAAATGGGAGCGTATAAGTAAAATCACTCATTTCTATCACCTCATGTATTATTTATCCGAATTCTTGTTCCATCCGACAAAACAAATGCCTGCTCATAGCCTACGCCCAGCGCCTCCGCAATCGCCATCATTTCCTCGAAGGAAACCGTGCCGCGTTTCAGCTTTTTGTTAAAATTCTGTGGTGTCTGCCCGATACGCCGACAAAGCTCTGCCTGACTGATATTCATTTTCTCACATAACTGTCTTATCATATCTGATGTTGTCACCATGCACCTCCATCGCCATATTTTTATTATAAACCTTTTGGTTGATAAATGCAAGGGTTTACACAAAAAAAGAAAACACCCTGCCACCTGTTTCCAAGTTGCAAGGTGCTAACTGTTCCGTGCTTACAACTCCACATCCGTTTCCAGCCCCGATTTGAATTCTATCACAGCCTTGTCTTCATACACCGTCACTTTCTCGATCAGCCGCCTTACCAACTGCTCGTCATACTCCAGCGGTGTATCTGCCTGTTCCTGCAGGAAGGCTTTCATTTCTTCTATCCGCTGCCGCCTGCCGTCCCGGTCGGCTTCCCTCATCAGAATATCCTGCCGTTCCTCCCGGAGCCTGTCTATTTCATCCGCCACCTTTGAATAGTCCTTTTTTGCATTCGCCAGATTTAGAAGTTCTTTTTGCTGCTCGGCCAGCCTGCGGTCAATCTCTGCAATTTCATCATCCACGCCATACCCAATGACTGCCTCTATATTCTCCTCCAGGAGCGGAAGGAAAACCTCCCTGCCGCCAAGAACCCCGTTGATGGCTCTTGCCACCGCATCCTGCAGGTCTGATTCCTGGATGGTCGGTGCGTCACAAGCCTTCGGGCCATGTTCCACCCTGGTGCAGCAGCGCCACACCGTGGAATGCTTGCCCCGGTTGTTCCATGCAATTCGACGGTAAATATCCCCGCACTTGGAACAGTAGACGATGCTCGACAACGCATATTTGCTGCTGTAAATTCGCTTCTTCCTATCAGAGCCGCTGTGCAGGTTTGCCCGGCGTGCCATTTCCTCCTGCACCTGCATATAAAGGTCACGGGGGATAATTGCTTCATGGCTGCCTTCCACATAATATTGTGGGACGATGCCATTGTTCTTTACCCTTTTCTTTGAAAGGAAATCCACCGTGTAGGTTTTCTGGAGCAGGGCGTCCCCGATGTACTTTTCATTCCGCAGGATTTTTTGCAGGGTGGTCGGACGCCATTGCGCCTTTCCCGCCGCCGTGAGTATCCCGTCTGCCTCCAGTCCCTTCCCGATCTGAAGGAGGCTTGCACCCTCCAGGTATTCCCGGTAGATGCGCTTTACGATTTCCGCCTCTTCCGGCTCGATGACCAGCATCCCTTCCTCATCCTTCGTGTAGCCGAGGAAGCGGTTGTGGTTGACCTGCACAAGCCCCTGTTGGTATCGGAACTGCAAGCCGAGCTTCACGTTCTGGCTTAAAGACTGGCTTTCCTGTTGCGCCAGTGATGCCATGATGGTCAGCAGGATTTCGCCCTTTGAATCCATCGTATTGATGTTTTCCTTCTCGAAAAACACGGGAATATTTTTGTCCTTTAGCTGCCGGATATATTTCAGGCAGTCCAAGGTGTTTCTGGCAAAGCGGCTGATGGACTTCGTGATCACCATGTCGATTTTCCCTGCCATGCACTCTTCAATCAGAAGATTAAATTGCTCACGTTTTCGGGTGTCAGTGCCGGACAAACCATCATCTGCGAATATGCCAGCCAGCTCCCATTCAGGATTCTTCTGAATATAAGCCGTGTAGTGTTCAATCTGCGCCTCGTAGCTGGTGGCCTGTTCATCGCTGTCCGTAGAAACACGGCAGTAGGCGGCAACGCGCAGTTTTGGCCGCTCTTCATCTTTTTTGCGATTCCCCACACGCTGCCGTGCAGGAATAATCGTCACATTTGCGTTCTTGTTTACAGCCATCCGCTATCCCTCTCTTTCAATCAGGCTGTAGGCATATTCTGCCTGCAGGAACGGATCATCATATTTCCGTTCCGCCTGGCGGGTGCGGAATGAAACCGGAACCTCAATTTTCTCCAGTCCTTCCGGTTCCCGTATCCTGCCCAGGGACTCCGCTCTCCGCAAGCGCTCCGCCTCCGCTTTATCAAAAGTCTCCCGATCGATAATCGCCGGGTAATAATCATCCCCAAGATAATGTGGATTTTTGAGTATTCTGGAAACGCCTCCATGAAACATTTTCAACCCTGCTTTGCCAGCAGCCGTGGTGAGGCTTTCCCCATCAAGGTAATACTCAAAAATCTGCCGTACCTGGTTTGCAGCCTCCTCATCAATGACAGCCTTGCCGCCTTCGATTTTGTAACCATAAGGTGTATGCCCCATCTATCTCACCAGCCTTTCTTTTAATGTAAGGCCGCATTTCAGTTCAAACCCGATTTCCGTGCGGGAGTATACCACGACCCTGTCCACATATTCTTCAAATAGCTCCCCGTCAAAATCTGACACCATTTCCGCTTTGGCAGCAAATTTCAGCAGACGGCTGACTTCCTCCGTTTTCGCCAGATTCCCGTTCAAAACCCGCGAGAGGGAATCTTTCTGCCTCTGCAGGTTTTCAAGTTCCGCTTCCAGCGCATTCTTTTCCTTGTTGAAAAGGGCGGGTTCCAGATAGCCCTTCGTCATCAACCCTGTCAATACCTGGCTCCGTTCCATCACTTCTTCCATCCGGCTTTCCAACTCCGCCACCTTGTGGTAAGCGCCCGTGTCATTTGCACCTCGCAGGGCATCCAAAAGGGGACGCAGGATTGTCCTATGGCCATAAACCAGCTTGTTCATCATGGCGATGAATGCCGCCTCAACTGCGTCATTTCGTATGAACTGCATGGAACACGCCTCAATCATTTCAATGTGCCTGGAACAGCACCATGCAATGTATTTCTGGTGGGTGGAGTAATGGATGCGCCGTTTGAAGGTGCTGCCGCATTCCGAGCAAACAATCCGCCCGGAGAACGGATACCTGTTCTGGTACTTGCTTCCCCTTGTAACGCCTTTTTCCTTGCCCCTCTGCCCGATGACTGCCGCCACAGCTTCAAATGTCTCCCTGCTCACAATGGCAGGGTGATGGTCCTCCATGAAATACCTGTCCCTCTCGCCGTTATTATGGTGGCGGTTGAATTGGCTGTCCGTGTAGGTCTTCTGGAACAGGATGTCCCCGGTGAACTTCTCATTCGCCAGAAGTCCCCGGACTGTCGTAGCTGTCCAGTTCCCGCCTTTCCTGGTCGGAACGCCCCGTTCATTCAGCTCGGAAGCGATTTTATGCGTCCCTTTCCCGGCGAGAGCCTGTGCAAACATCCAGCGCACAATTTCAGCCTGCTCCTCATTGATCACCATCTGTCCGTCCACGTTATCGTAGCCGTAGGGCGGATAGGCGACCTTGAAGGTGCCATTCTGGAAACGCTTCTGCGCCGACCATTTGTTGTTTTCTGAAATGGAGACAGACTCGCTTTCCGCAAGGCTGCTCAAAATGGAGAGCATCAGCTCTCCTTCCATCGACTGCGTGTTCAGATTTTCCTTTTCAAAATAAACGAAAACCCCGATGTCGAGCAGCCGCCGGACAAGCTCCAGGCAGTCCAGCGTGTTCCGTGAAAAACGGCTGATGGACTTTGTAACGATGAAGTCAACCAGCCCGTTTTCACAGTCAGAGATCAGCCGGAGCAGTTCATCCCTGCCTTCCGTTTTGGTTCCGGTCACGCCTTTGTCATAATAAACACCGGCAAACTCCCATTCCGGGTTTGCCTTGATATAGGATTCATAATGCGTTTTCTGTGCCTCAAGGCTCACAAGCTGGTCATCGCTCGCCGTGGAAACACGGCAGTAGGCAGCGACACGCAGTTTCGGCATCAAGGCATTTGCATTGTCCTGTTCGATTTTCGTTATCCTTTTCATCAACTCACCTCGCTTTCGGTAGGTCACATATTCGCTCTAAACACCCATAATATCAAGTCATTTTGGGCATAATCTCAGCTAAATATGGCGAGAAAGTTCGGCGGTTTCTCTCGGTTATTTTGTTGAATTCATCCACAGAAATCATTCCGTCATCGAGCATAGATTTCAACAGCTTTTGTGCCATATGGTATCCATATTCCAATCGGAGCGACCCGGTTGTCGCCGTCTTTATTTCAGGAACAGGGATTTCCTTCTCCTCTGTAATCTTCGTCACCTGCATAGCTATCCTCCTTTGGAGGACTCCGCATTGCCTTCAAAATCCGCCCTCCATATCTACGGAGATTTCCGGGCGGGTTTGATGAGGTGTTTTCTGTAAAACGGCATAAAAAAACTGCCCACGGCACTTTTTACATGCCGTGGGCTAATCAAACTCCCTGCAGTTACAATTATACTTTCTTGGCGTAATCAAGCGAAATCCAGCCGTCACGGTTTTTCTGGTAGGCTTTCAGAAGCCCCCATTTTGAAGCTCCCGTTCCGTTTGCCTCCTCGACAATGGTAAAAACACCCTTGCCCGTATATTTCCCGGTCTTGGAACAGTCCGTACCCGGTCCTTTACGGATGTTGAGGTCGGAAACCTCCACCTTTACAAGATACGGCTTGAATGACGCAGCAGAGGTATATAACGCTTTCCCGGATTCATCAAATACGGAATATCCGGGATTTTCTTCTGCGCACTTCTTCGCATTGGAAAGTGACTTGAACGCGCCTTTCTGCGATTTGGCATCCGCCCAGGTCTTGCGGACGCGGTACCATGCCTCGGCAGTCTTGTCTGCGCCTCCGGCTGCGGAAAGGATAGCTTTCAGGATGTCCAGAATTTTTGCTCCGTATCCGGCGCCTGCCGCCCATCCTTTCCCGTCCGGGTTCTCCTGCTGCCCAAGCCATTCCACATATTCCGCACTGCCTCTCGTGACATACTTGAAACGGGGATCGATGCACTCGTTTTTCAGGGCATCCTTGGAAGCATAGGCTTTCAAATGCTGTATCTGCGCACGGATACCGAGCTGCGGGGTATCAAAGGAGTTTCCCTTCATACCATTGGAGGTCACACCCATACCGCAGAAATTGTTCTGGTCGAGCGTGACTGCCGAACCGGAAAAGCCGAAATTCCCGGTCTCAAGGCAGGACTGTGCAAAGGCGATGTCGCCACGCACGCCCTCTGCATTTCCTTCAGATAAGTACAGCGGTACCATATCAAGGACAGACTGCGCCACGGAAGGGTTCTTTGACTTGATATAGGTTTTCATCTGCTCCGCCGTTGCCGCTGCTGCCCCCATAATCTTCGTATATCCGCTCGTGCTGCCGGATGATGGATTGCCTCCCATAGCCGCCTTGACTGCTTTGCGGAAGGTATCCATCGTATATCCCATACCGAGCTGTGTCCAGAGATGCTCCGGGTCGCCGTGGTTGGATGCGATTCCTTTGGCACAGCCCTCCTTGTGGGAACAGATATCTTTCAGCGGATTCAGCCCATACTTTTCACAGAGCATGGCGAACAGTTCTACCGCCGCCTCATAGGTTCTTTTCGCTACTGCTTTTGCCGCAGCCGTGTCAGAACAGGTAAAAGAAGCGCCTGACGTGTACCTGATACACGCAGGCTCACACATTTCAACACCGATATGCGTATTGTTTCCATCGCCGCCACAGTGCCACCCCCGGTGGTTCCAGGGGAGCGTCTGGTACACCGTGCCGTCATTGCCGTCAATAAAGCCGTGGACACAGGCGCGGCCATAAGACGCGCTGTTCCAGGAGTTGATAAACACAGACGCTTTCGGCTGCGGACACCCCACGGAATGGAGCATCAGCCCTTTAACTGTGATCTTTCGCACCGCCGTATAGCAGGGGTTCTTTGTCAAAATGGATTGCACAAGTTTCATCTTATTTTTCCTCACTTTCCGAGCGGTCATGGAGCTGCTCTAATACGGTTTTCACTTTCTGCGGGATGGGCAGGCCAAGATGAGCGGCATTTTCCAGAAGGCTCACGCCCTCATTGGAGATATAAAAGAAAATGACCGCCGTCCTCAAAACTGAGCCAGCCCCGATGACCTGCACATCGAGGATGTTGGCGACACCCACCAACAGGAAAATCAGCACCTTCTTGAAGATGCCCTTGAACCCCACTTCGCTGGACAGCCTTTTATCAATGACCGCGCACATCACGCCGGTGATGTAGTCAATGATGACAAAGGCGAGCAGTGCATAAAGCAAGCCGTCACAGCCGCCCAGGAAGTAGCCGAGCCACCCTCCGATGGCTGCAAAGATGAGTTGGATCGTGTTCCAGAATTCCTTCATGTCGAATCCCTCCTTCAAATTTTTTGATATGATAAAAGGCCACCCGCCACATGGCAGACAGCCTTAAATCCAAAGTGATATAAATTTTTCTGTTAAAGTTTTGTTTTTTCTCCGGTCAGGGCATCCACAACTGTTGTCCCTTCACCGAAAGCCGCCCGTGCTTCCGCAAGCGTCTCTTCATCCAGCCCTTTATAATTCCTGCGGTATTCTGCAAGTTCTTCCTCATTTTGAGCCTCCCGCTTTTTCCGGGTGGCCTCCCTGCTAAACGGATAGCCTGCGTATTCGAGCATCTCGCAGAAATCGTCCATCAGATATCGGCCGTTGCAGTTCCAGCGGATTGCCCCATCCGCATCGACTTCTGCCTCCTCATCCGCTTTTGCCACCGCTTTCTTCACTTCCTCTGCTGCATGCTGCTTCCAAAACGCCCCCAGGCTTCCGCCAATCTCCCTTTCAAATCTCGTCATTTCCGTGACCTCCGCTTTTTGATTTGCCTTTGGCAGTACACATATTCGCTCTGAATGCACATAATAGCAAGTCAATTTCCGAGAATAAGCTGCACAAATATCCAGGTGGGAATTGTGTATATCGCTACGCCGTCCGTTTCCACATATAGCAGACGATATACGGCTGTAAGTTGGAATGAGCGCTGCCGCTTCCTGCGGCTGCGGTGGAACCGGAAATGGTGTGTCCGTGGTATCCGGCCCAGGCAGTTCCGACATTGGTCAGCGCCGTATAGCCCGTGCTGTCCACAATTACTTTATTGGATGCCCCATCAACACCCCAGCCTGCCTTTGTCAGGTTAAGATTGTGGCCATGGGAACCGTTGCCGTCTGCCGCAAGCGTTCCTTTATCATGGGAATGGCTTGGCATTTGCGCGGCGGTAAGCGCTATGGTCGATGCACCGCCTGTTTTCTCTACCGTGCTGAAATTGGAGTCAGCCGTGTTGATTCCAACCGGGACACGGCCACTGCCCCATGCCACCCAAGTCCCGCCAAAATATTCAGACGGATTGGTAGGGTTGACGCTCATGTAGATGCTGCCGACCGGGTAGATTGCCCCGGCAACGGACTGGATGTAATCCTTCAGCAGCTTCCCATACACTTTCACATCCCATTTGTCCGACACCTCGAACATATTATCCGTTTCCGAGACCTTGCCGATTGCCACGCCTTTGCCCCCGGACTTGAAGTCCATAACGACCGCCGCAGTGGATATAAGGTCAATAACTGAGACCGTATTGAAGGCGTCCTGGATTGTGTATTTGATGTCGTAAGAATACTCCGTAGAGAAATTGCCGCCGCCGAAGACAATGGGATCGCCGGAGGAGAAAATATAGCCGGAGTTTATCCATTCCGTATCTGACGATTTCTTATAAAAAATGGAGCGTGTCACCCGGTTCAGGTTTTCGCACGGCGCACGGTTATAGAGCGCATTGCCAAGGACGTATGTCCCGTCATCCTGAAGCGTCCCTGCACTGTTGCACCTCTGGGAACTGTATCGCTCAAAATACGGCGTAAAATACCGTACCACCTCAATGGTCAGTGTAGCTGCCGCAGATACACGACCGCGGCTGTCCGTAACAGTCGCCGTAAAGGTGATGTTCCCATAATTATTTAAAAAGCCCGTGGTAAGGGTTGAAGCCGCCCCGGTGAAGCCTCCTCCCGCTATGGAGTAGGACTTGATGGTGGAACCGTAGCTTCCTGATGCCCCGTTAATCGTCAGCTTCGCCTTTGATTTCGTCTGCACATAAATGCCCCAGTCCGCCGGGACATCGCCGTCTATCCGCTCCGCCGTAAGGCTCCCGATGGTTGGCTTCACGCCTGCAGGGACGGTCAGCGTATGTGTGCAGGTCTTAGAACCAATGCTCGTGGTGCCGCTGTAAGTCGTACAGGTGATGGTGCAGGTTCCCGTTGTCGCATTCGGTATCTGGCTGGCAAGGGAAAGCGGCGGCGTCCAGGATACAGAAGTCGCCGTGGTCTTTGTAACAATCGTCCCCGATGCAGAACCGAACTTATAAGTCAAGGTATGCGTAAAAGAAGAGGAAGCTCTGCTGATGGCAATCGTGGACGCAGTACCCAAATTTACCGAGGTTGCCGATACAGAGGAAGCCCTTGGTATGCTGTCCAGAGTAACTGTGGCGCTTGCCGTTATGCTTTCGTAATAGGTGCCGCTGATGGTTGCCCGTATATTAAAAACCGCCTTGATGGTAATAGATTTCGTCCCATCGCTGTTGTGGCTCACAGTGCTGGATGCCGTGCCAAGCGAGTGCGTCCCCGTGGTCGATATAGCTGAAGAGGAATAGGCCACTGCCGTGCCGTTAATCGTGCAGGTATTGGAACGGGAACCTATGCTCAGACTCCAGTCGTTTACCAGGTACATCTTACAGGTAATGGTGGACGTGTTCGCCGACACGTTTTTAGACTGGCTCCAGTCCACGCGGAGCTTGTAATGCCCGCTTACGATGGAGCCGGAAAAGCTGCCGCTTGAAGCCATAAAAAGTCATCTCCTTTACGATGTCGGCCCCCTCCATTTGATGGAGAGGTTGCCGTTTGTCCTCGGTATGAAGTCGAACCAGCCACGGCTCTCATTTCCCAGGGACAGTTTGTTGCGTATCTCGGCATTCGTGATGACCAGTATCTGGTTGGAGATGTAGGCGATTTTCTGCCCGTTCTCCTTGAATGCCAGTTCCTCATTGGAAAGTTCTGCCGTAAATGCGTTTCCGACCTTGCCAAGCTCAATCAATGCACCCCGGAAGCGGATGTATTCCTCCAAAAGCTGCTGGTTGACAGCGACTTCCCCTTTGATGGAATCTGTCACCTGCGTGAAGTCCATGCGGATCTCCGTGCTGTTCTGGGTGATAATCGTCTCAAAGTCCCTCTGGATCTCCTCAAGCTCCGTGCGGGTAATGTATTCCTCCCTCACAGCCATATTGATTTGCTCTGAGGTCTTTGTGATCTCGGAATAACACTCGTGCAGTTCTACAAGCAGAGAGGAAATGCTTTCATTGAGCTGCCTTGCACTGCCAGTGATATCCTCCTCCAATGCAGAAATGCTCTGTTCCTGCCTTACCGATGCGGATGTCAGCTTCACGCCGCTTGCCCCGATGGTGATGGTATTGCCTGCCGGATTTAGGTAATCCGTTGTCTTGCCAATGCACAGATATCGCCCGTCAATGCCGTGGGGTGGGGAGAGGCATTCCACATACTCCCTTGCGTGTATATCCCCGATGTCCGCACCTGTATCGGACTCATCTACAATGGTAAGCTCCATGCTCGTAATTCCGTTTATCAGCTCCAAAAGGCGGCTGTTGGCTTTGCGCAGGAGATTTCCGGGAACCGTCACGTCCTCCCATATTTCAGATGTCCATATCCATCCGATTTCATTGACAGCAGCCTCATTGTAAATATAATTTTTCCCCTCATTCACAGAGGTGATATCCACGCGCTCATCCGTTTCGACTTCATTGCCCTCGGAATCCGTGGACATGATCTTTGCGCCAAGGGGGATAAAGGCTGTCGCCCTCGCCCCGTGGTCTTTTGTGACTTTCACGTCCAGCAGGTTTTTCCCAAACTCCACTGTCTGCACGGAATGCTCGTTAAAGTCTGCCAGGTAATCCAAAACCTTGCCGCTTTCCGTATAACGCACCATCAGATAGCCGCCGTGGGTGTTCAGCAGCTTGGCTTTAATGGCGTCCAGCGTAACGGAATATTCTGAACTGCTGTAATGCACATAATCGTTGTCATCCGTAACCGTCACATTTCCCAAGGTAAACTTCTTCTTGTCCTCAACATTCCTGTTATGCTCGGAGAGAAAGTATTCGAGCAACCCTCTTAACGTCCCTTGATAATCATAAGGCGGCTGGATAGTATCCTTCAGATAAGCAAGGCAGGACTCACACGTCCAAGTATGGGTGTTGTAAAAATCACTGCCTTCATCCAAAGCCCTGCCCTCGAAGACCGTCCTGCCGCCCTTTTTGCAGACAATAGTCGATGCCATAGGCTTGATTACCGAAAGGTATGGATGGTTAAAAGGGGCGGCCAGCGTCAGGCTGTCAATGTTCTCCACATCTTCCTGTACCTGCGCCTTTGTGATAGCAAGCTGCGAAAGCTGCGGATGGTAGAAAAGCTGTCCGTCCACAAATACACGGAAAATACTCATAAGCGCCCCTCCCTGTACCGGAAAGTCACGGTTCCGTCAGTAATAATCTCAATGCTGTTCTCCCCATGCACAAGTTCCAGTTCCGGGAACACCCAAGTACCCGCGCTGACTGATTTCTGAAACCTGTCGTTCCCAATCTGCCAGCTAAGAGCCGTTTCCTCCGTCACAGTGACCGATGGGATAACCGGCATATAATCATTCAATAAAACTACGCTTCCGCCGCCGGTAACGCTTACTTCTGTCTCATCCACATGATAGCGGTATGAATCCCCGTCCTCGCAGGTGACCGCCAGTGTGCCTTTTCCTGTTAAGGGCGCATAGGCAGATTCCATCTGGACCGTGCCTATATAGTACAGTTCAGGCTCCTCGCTCAAAACTACTTTTGCAAGGCGGCCGGCAAACCTGTTTGCCGTCAGGCTCACCATCTCATTGAATTTTATCCTGTCTCCGAGCATGGAAAGCGTGACCTGGAAGCTCCTGGGCTGATACGAAACCCGTCCCAGGGCCTCCGTGTATCGAATTGGGGAATTCCTTCCCGGCACGACAATCGTGTTTGTCTGTGACTGCGGCGTAGGGAAGCTGGCCGATTCGCGCAGCCAACCCATGCCGTTTAGGGATATCCCGTTTATGGTTACATCTGGTTTCACAGGCTCAGCCTCCTTTGCAGTTTCTGTGTCTGCCCCAGGCCGCTGTCAATGGCGGGAAGCAGATGACCTACCAGCGTCCCATCCTCCAGGTAGATGCCCTTGCTGGAATTATCCGCTATGATTGCCAGGTACTTCTCCATTGCAGAGGTATTAAGCCTTGCAGACAGGATATTCTCAAGCTGCTCATAGAACCCTTTCAGCGGCAGGATCGCCTCTTTGCCAGCCTCGCCCCCCGCCATGAGGGAAGACCCGTTCATTCCGAAGATGGTCGGCTTGGCCATGATGCCGCCTTCCTTGTACCAGTCGATAGATAAATGCGGTACGCTCGGCGGTGAAATGGACAGCTTGCCCGTCACCTTAAAGTGCGGCAGCTTGATGTGAGGCAGTGAAATTTTCATGCCGGAGAAAAATCCCTTGATGGCATCCACTACGCCCTTGACCTTGTTCTTTGCCGCTTCAATCGGTGTGGTGATGGCATTCTTGATGCCGTTCCATACCGATGTGGCGGTGGATTTGATTCCGTTAAAGACGGAAGATACCGTACTTTTTACGGAATTGAACACGGAGGAGACCGTGTTCTTTATTCCATCGACTACGGAGGAAATCGTATTTTTTATTCCATTCCAGACAGAGGATGCAACGGTTTTTATTGCATTGAACACCGTACTGACCGTCTCCTTGATACCATTGACCACGGACGAAACCTTCGTGCTGATTGCCGTCCATACAGTGCTGAACACATTTTTTATGGCTTCCATCACCGTAGAAATCACTGAGGAAACCGCATTTATCACAGTGGTGACAGTATCCTTGATTTTCTGCCAAGTGCTTGTAATGATTTCTTTACAGTTCTCCCATATGAGCCGGAAGGGCAGGGTAATAATGTCAAACGCTGCCTGCAGGATGGAGCCAATCAGCATGACCGCTGTTTTTACCGTATTGCAAATGCCGTCCCACACGCTTTTGAAAAAGGACACGATGCCATTCCAGATATTCTCAAAGAACGACTTTACATTCGTCCACACTTCATTCCAGCTCGTGCCAAACCATCCAAGCACCACGTCCGCAACGCCTTTGATGACGTTTAAGATATTGCTGAAGAAGGAGGATATGCCGTCCCAGATGGAAGAGAAGATTTCCTTTACGCCCGTCCACGCCTGTGACCAGTTCCCGGTAAAGATGCCGATAAATACATCTAAAATCCCCGTAATGACGCCTGTCACTGTGGAGAGGATGTTTGCAATATTGTTGAACACACCTTCAAATACCGGGGCAAGCAGGGAGCAGAAAGCATCCCATGCGGTTTTCAGCACATCCAAAATGTCTTTGAATTCAAACCCCAGCGCATTCAGCCGGTCAACAATACCCTGGCAGAAGCCGGACACGGTTTCCTTGATTTTATTCCATGTGCCGATGATTGCCTCACGGAACCCGTCATTGGTATTCCAAAGGTGCATAAAGGCAGCAACAAGCGTTCCAATCACCGCCACCACGGCAAGCACCGGCGCGGATATGCCTCCCAATGCCGTCCCCAGCTTTCCGGCAAGCCCAATGCCGTTCTGGAAGTTATACGACAGCTTCAGCACACCTTTCCCTAAAGAGGAAAATGCCCGAAGCGCCGTGCCTGTCTTGGATATGACGTTCCCAATAACAATGAGCAGCGGTCCGATCGCCGCTACGAGCAGCCCGATTTTCACAATGGCCTGTTTTGTTCCCTCGTCCATACCGTTTAGCTTATCAACGAAATCCTGTATCTTTGAAATGATGCTCCGTATTGCAGGCATCAGGATTTCACCAAAGGAAATGGCAAGTTCCTGAAGCTGTGATTTCAGGATAGTGAGCTGGCCAGCCAGGTTATCCTGCATAGTCGCAGCCATTTTTTCCGCCGAGCCGTCACAGTTATCAATCGCCCCGCTGAGCTTGGCAATGTCCTCCGGCGCGGCGTTCATAAGGGCGAGGAATCCGCTCATGGCATTTTTGCCCACAAGGGACTCCGCCGCATTCGCCTTTTCGGATTCTGTTAAATTCCCAAAAGCGACACGGCAGTCAGCCAGAATGTCAGAAAGGTCACGCATGGAGCCGTCCGCATTTGTCGTGGCTATTGTGACCTCGCCAATCGCCCTGCCGCTTATTTTTACATCCCCGGCAAGGTTGTTCATGATCGTGCGGAGCGCCGTGCCTGCCTGGGATGATTTGATTCCCGCATTTGCCATCAGGCCGATGGCTTCCGCCGTGTCCTCCGCAGAAAAACCAAGCGCACCGGCAATCGGTGCGCAGTATTTGAAGGTCTCTCCCATCATGGACACGTTGGTATTTGCGTTGGAGCTTGCCGCCGCAAGGATATCCGCAAAATGCCCGCTGTCCTTTGCAGACAAGCCGAACGCCGTCAGCGCATCCGTGACAATGTCCGATGTGGTCGCAAGGTCCTCCCCGGAAGCCGCCGCAAGGCTCATGATGCCGTCAATGCCGGAGATCATGTCCTTTGACTTCCAGCCCGCCATTGCCATGTAGGTCATGGCGTCGGCCGCTTCCGATGCGGAGAATTTTGTTTTTTCACCCATCTCACGGGCCTTGTCACGGAGTGCCTGCAGGTCGTCCCCGGTCGCCCCGGAAATTGCCGCCACCTGGCTCATGGAGGAATCAAAATCGGCAGCCGTTTTGACTGCCGCAACGCCCAGACCCCCGATTACCGTAGTGAGGGGCATCATCTTTTTTCCGGCCCCGGCGATGGAATCCCCGACGGACTCCATCTTCGCACCGACCGCGTCTATTTTTTCCAAGGCGGCATTTGTAGTCGCCGCCTGTTCCTGGAGCCGCCTGAGTTCCTGCTCCGTTTCAATGATCTCGCGCTGGAGGGCATCGTATTTGTCCTGCCCTAAATCCCCGTTTTCAAGCTGCTGTTTTGCCTGCTCCTGCGCCGTTTTCAAAGCATCGAGCTTTTCCTTTGTGGCACTGATGGCGTCTTTGAGCAGCTTTTGTTTCTGTGAAAGCAGTTCCGTATTGGAGGGGTCAAGCTTCAAAAGCCGGCTGACATCCTTCAGCGAAGACTGTGTTGATTTGATTGTCGTGTTGACGGACTTTAACGCTTTGTCAAGCCCCGTCGTATCACCGCCGATTTCCACGGTGATGCCCTTGATCCTGTTCGCCACCGGATGCCCACCTCCTTAAAACCTGTCAAATTCCTCCTGTCCCGCAATCCTGTCATACTTCACGCCATCGTTTGCCTTTTCCGTCCAGATATCCAGGATCATGCCAATGGTCAGGAGGTCAAGATCCCGGATGGAAATGCCAATCTCCACGCAGCGCAGGAGAAACAGCGGCGTGGTCATTTCCCGGCTACTGCGTTGAGGTTTTTTTTAGACTCCACCTCTGCTTGGAGGTTTGTTCCCCAAAGTTCCAGAATCTCCGGCAAGACCTCGTAGATGGAGAACATCTCGAACTGGTCGAGCCATTCGTCAATCGTGCCGGGGATGGAATGGTCGGCGTGGTAAGCCATGATATAGGCTACATTCTCAAAAATCTCCAAGTCCTCAATCTCAAGGGAAGAACCCTCGTCACCGCCGCCGTTTTTCTTGTAGGAAGTCTCCAGCTTGGCGAGGTCTTTGAAAATGTCGCGCTTAAACTTGATTCGGTACAAACGGGGGATCGTCGCGGAGGAGCGGAAGCGCACCTCTTTATCCCCGATCATCACTGTTTTCTGTAACATAGGCGTCTCCTTTCCTTACCCGACAGACTCTGGTGTCGGGAGATACACATTTTTATACCAGCCCGCATAGGTCTCATCGTCTGTGGTGTCCCCGGTGCGGCTCTTGACCAGACCGTCCTCACGGGGATCGGCAGTCAGCGACAGCGTTTCCGTTCCCGGCTCAATGGTGTCCTCTTTTGTCTCCGATTCGATGGACGGGCGGGATGCGGAACAGTTGTAAAGAACATGGCGGATGCCGCGCACGTCACCGTCAAACTCAAAGAGGAGGGCAAATTTCTCCGTCTCCGTAATATCGGACTTTTCCACCAAGACCCCTTTGGCATCCAGTTCCTCCTTCAGAATTTCCGTCCGGAACCATTCCGGGATGAGCGCAATCTCCAGATCGCCGCTGTACCCATTGTTGGCCGTGGAGCGGAAATACACGATGCCATCCGCATAAAAGGGCGAGCTGTCGCCCTCCGCCTCAAGGCTGATACTGACAGCGCCGGGAATTGCCTGCGGCTTTGCATAAGTGAACGTCCCGCTTTCCTCCTTTGTCAGCTTCGCCGCATGGACGTTTTTCAGGTTGTATTTGACTTTATTTCCCATAGGTCATGCCTCCTTTTCAAAAGAAAACAGGACTTCATAGAGTTTTTCGCTCTCAATCCATGTTTCCGTCTTGTCATAAAAAATGCCGTGCCTGTCAAGCACAGTCTCCAATTTTTGTTCCATCGCAATGTCCTTATAATCGGTGTACAGTTCGATGCGAACCTCATTAATCTTGTAATACACCCGCCCATCCGCAGCAAAATTATCGTTTCCAGGGAGAAGGTAGCAGATGAACGGGGGAGCGGGACCTTCGCCCTCCGCAAAATGGTCATAGGCGAAGGGGATGCCCGTTTCCTTCAAAATTTCCAGTAATTCTTCCATACCGTCACCCTTTCAGTGCCTTTTCTATGGATTTTTCCAGCTCCTCCACGCCTTTCTGCTCGGCGGCCGCAATATGCGGTTTTGCTGAAACCCTGCCGCCGCCGCGCTTGGCGTGTCCGTATTCCAAAAGGTGTGCAAGCTGGTAGCGGTTTCTGGAATGCACCACCACTTCGAGGGAGGCGGAGGTCTCTTTTTCGGTCTTTACCGACCAGCTTTTTGCATACGCCCCGGTGTCTTTCGGAGCCGTACCTTTGATTTCATCGCGCACGGTGTTTCCGGCTTTCCTGACCGCCGCCTTCACATCTTCCGTGGAAGTCCGTGCATATTCGCTTAAGCTCTCCATTACGGCGTCTGCCAGCCCGTCAATGCTGACCTTCGTCCCGGCCATTCCTACCGCCTCACTTTCTCACACTTGAATTTCAAGCACTTTTTCTTGAAGTTCATATGGTCAATGGCGACGATGTTGTACTGCTCCCCATGAAAGAGGATGCGGAAGCCGTCTGTGGTAACAGCCTCCGCCTTTTTACAATACCTCACCGTAAAGGACAGGTCAGAATCTTCCACGATCAGCCCGGCCACCGCTTTTTCCGAGCCGCCTTCACCGCTTACCGTGGCATGGCAGACATAATAATCCGTCCACTCATTTCTGTGGTTGCCGATGGCATCCACAACCACGGTGTTTTTCTGGAAAGCGATTTCCACATTCAAACGTGCAATATCCATCAGAAGCCCTCCTTCCGCGCCCCGAAGAGCAGCGCACGGATGGTCAGCGCCAGGGCATTGTGGTCAGCTTCCTCCCGATGCTCATAGAGATAGGCCGTGGCATACATGACCGCCACCTTCCCATTGCCGGTGGCCTGCAGATCTGCGATGTCATCTGTCCGAAGGACATCCATGCAGAGCCGCTCGGCGCTAAGGAGCATACCCCCGATAAGCGCATCGTCATCGCTAAAATCAACACGGAGATAGTTTTTCATCTCCTCCAGCATCACAACATCCATGTGTGCCACAGCCCCCTTTCATTAACCCGCAGAAGCGGCTTTCTGTACCAGAACCTTGACCGCCTCCGGCAGCACCATCTTTCCATCCACCCTCTGGGAGCCGAGGAAGCCAACCTGGCCGGTTGCGGCATACAGCTCGTTCAGGCGCTTGAAGGAACGCCCCTGCCTGTCGGCAATCCAGTAATAGGAGAAGTCACCAAATGCGATAGTCTTCGCCCCGGCTGCAATAGCGGGCATATAAGCGGAAGTCTTCACAGGACGGCCAAGAATGGTATCCGGCGTACCGGCCACCAGGGAAGGCTGCCACAGGTACTGCCCGTTAGAATCCTTCAGCTTACGCACCGCCTTGATGGTGGAGTCGTTCAGCATCCACACCGCCTTCTTGCGATAAGGCGATTTCAGGGAATAGAACAGGTCAATAAGCTCATCCGCAGTGACAGCCGTTGCAGATGCGGCAGTCACGCCCGTCTGGGCCCCGCCAGTCGCCGCGAGGATGCCCAGGGGCTTGCCGGAACCGTCCCCGGTAAAGAACGCCTCCTCTTCCTTTGCCCCGATGCGTCTTGCAAATTCACGGGCAATGTAAGTCTCCAGGTCAAACACGCTGTCATTCAGCAGCTCCTCCGACACCTTGATCATCGTACCCAGCTTGTAGGCGCCGATAGATACCTGCCCGAAAGAGTCATCGCTCTCAACATACGCGCCCTCCTCGTCAATCCAGGAAGCAGTGCCCTTGGTCGCCACGACCGGAATCTTACGGTCGCCGCTGGAAGTCTGGATGACCTTCGCAAGCTGGCGGAATACATTCTCTTCCTCCAAAGCCTCCACAAGGGTTCTTTCGTATTCGTCCGGCACCAGGTAGCCGCCCTCGGAATCCGTGCCAACCTGCAGCGCATTCACTACATCCGGGAGCGGAGCCTTGGAGCGCATGGCGTTCCAGAAGTTGGACTTGTACTCATCCGATGCACGGCCACTCTTTTCCTTACCCGTGCCGCCCATCGAAGGACGTCCCGTCAGCGGCTTGTTGACAGGCTGTGCCAGCTCATGTTCAAAGGCCTCCTGACGCTCCAGCCTTGCAATCTCCTTGCCAAGGTCGGTGATCTCCTGCTCCATCTTCGTGTAGGCGGCATCATCCTCGGCGGTCAGCGTACCCTTTTCCGTGCGGTGGGAGTCCAAGAACGCCTTTGCCGCCTCCCACGCCTTATTCCTTTTTTCTCTCAGTTCCAAAATAGTCATAATCATACCTCCGTTAAATATGGTTTTTGATAAGTTCAAGGCGTTCCATGAGTGTATCCACAGAACGCCCGGAATTGTCCTGTTTCTGCTGAATCCTGCATTTCGCCGCCAACTTATCCATGAGGGAATTGGTGACGGCAGTTCGGGAGAATACCATAGACACCTGCGATCCCGCAGCATCTTCGTCCTCCGTGCTTCGTTTCATCACCTCATCCGCAAAGCCCATCTCCACAGCGGAGTGGGCATCCATCCAGGTTTCCGCATCCATCAGGTGGGAGAGCTTCGCCCTGGACAGCCCGGTCTTGATCTCGTAGGCGTTGATGATGGATTCCTTCACCTCGTCCAGCATGGCGATTGCCTTCTGCATCTCTGCTGTGTCGCCAAAGGCGATGGTGGCAGGGTTGTGGATCATCATCATGGACACAGGAGACACACATACCTTCGTGCCGGCCATAGCAATGACGGACGCCGCCGATGCGGCGATGCCGTCAATCTTAACGGTCACGTTTCCCTTATAATCCATCAGCATGTTGTAGATTTGCGCCGCCGCCACGCAGTCCCCGCCAGGACTGTTGATCCAGACGGTAATGTCTCCGCTGCCGGACATCAGCTCCGCCTTAAAAAGCTGCGGGGTAATGTCATCGTCAAACCAGCTTTCCTCCGCGATGGTGCCGTTCAGGAACAGCGTCCGTTCCGCCGTTTCCCCCTGGTTCTTCCAGTTCCAGAACTTCTTCGTTTTCATCGGATTCCTCCTCTCCGTTTTCCGTGGATGCCTTTCCTGCGAAAATGCCCGCGTCAGCCAGCTTGGTCATATTCCCGTTGATAAGGTACAAATCACCGCCAAGCTCTGCCGGGATGCGGTCAAGATTCTCCAGTTCCCGGATGTCGTTTGCGCTCATCCAGCCATTCTGCCTTCCGATGGCATAACCGTTCATACGGCTCTGGTAGTCGCCCCGGAGAAGGCCGTCCACATTAAACTTGATAAAATAGCCCGTCTTTTCATCCGGTGTAAGAAGGGAGCGTACCATTGCCTGCTCCCACCGGGACACCCACGGGTCAAGGGTGTATTTCACAAATTCCAGAGACTGCTGCTCAATATTGCTGAAAGAGGACTTCTCCAGATCGCCCACCATGTGCGGAGGCACACGGAAAATCCTCGCAATCTCATTGATCTGGAATTTCCTCGTTTCCAAAAACTGCGCCTGCTCCGGCGAGATGGAGATGGGCGTGTATTTCATGCCCTCCTCTAAGACGGCCACCTTGTTCGCATTGTGGCTGCCGCCAAAGGTCTGCGTCCAGCTCTCCCTCACACGGCTGGGGTCCTTGATCGTTCCCGGATGTTCCAAGACACCACTGGGCTGTGCGCCATTTGCGAAGAACTTCGCCCCGTATTCCTCGCAGGCTATCGCCATGCCTATGGCGTTTTTCGCCATTGCGATGGGGGAATAGCCTACCAGGCCATCAAAGCCAAGCCCCGGAATATGAAGCACATCCGTAGGGGACAGGCGCACGAGGCTTCCCTTCATGGTCGGCGCGTCCTCCGTATTCACCGTGTACTCGTAATACAGCCGCCCCTTGTCGTCCCGGTCAACCGCCATGCGGTCAGGCATCAGCGGATAAAGAGCAATGACCTCGCCCTTTCCGTTTCGGATGATCTGCGCATAGGCATTTCCCCACAGGAGAAGGTGCGTCATCAGCGTTTCACGGAACACGAAGGATGTCATCTCCGGGTTCGGCTCATCATGGAGCAGGAAATACAGCGGGTGAGATGTGGCTTTCTCCTTGCTTCCTTCCTCCGTGTATTTATATAAGTGAAGCGGCAGACCAGCCACCGCCTCAGACAGGACACGGACACAGGAATACACCGCCGTCATCTGCATGGAAGAACGCTCATTGACTCGTTTCCCGCTGGTGCTGCCGCCCATGAAAAAGCTGTAGGCGCTGCCGGAAGTCCTGTTCTGAGGGGCGTCCCTCGACCTGAACAGACTGCTCAAAAATCCCATTAAAACCACGCTCCTTTCCAAAAATGGGCATAAGAAAAGCACCTACCCTGCGATAGATGCTTCTTAAAAATCAATATTCGGTTGTTTCGTCCAACTGTCTGCGGATGTCCCTGCCTCCGTACATGATGCGGACAATCCTCACTGCATTGGTATTTTCGTCAGGCAGATAAAACACGAGGTAATTGTCTACCGGGAAAAAGCGCAGTCCCAGGCCGTGCCACGGTTCGTCATCATACAGGCGGTACCGCATCGGCATCTCCTCCAGGGAGCGGATTTCCTTCATGATCCGCTGCACCTGTCCTGCCGCCGTGTCCGGAACAAGCAACTCCTCCGCAATATAGGAGTAAATGCCCCGCAGGTCACGCTTTGCCCCAGCCGTATAAAAGATTTGGTACCTCATATACCGAAATCCCGCTTCATTTCCGCTTCCACATCATCTGCCGAATACACTCTGCCTGTGCGTATATCCGCCATGCCTTTTTCAATCTCGGAATCAAACTGCTCTTTGGTAAGCGAACCATAGGCAAGTGGGGCATTCTGCGGCAGCTTCATCTCGAAAGGGATACCCCTCTGCAAAACCACCTGTCTTAAGAACATCCCGACTGCATTTGACATAGGGATGCCGAGCTGGTCTAATACTTTTTCCGCCTGTTCCTTGATTTCAGGCTCCACCCGTGCGAAAACATTTGATGTCCGTGCCATCCATACCACTTCCTTTCGGTTATAGTATACCATATCTGCTTGCGATATGCAAGCAGTTAGCAATCTTTTGTAGGAATGCACAAATCAGAAAACCAAAAGACCTCGGCTATCATAGACGGAAGCCCCGGCATCATTCCCACAGCGGATCGCACGGTCAAGCCCCATGACCGTGGCGACTGCGCCATCGATCTTCTCCGTGGATTTCTCCTTGTCTGCCTTGATATTGCCCGCAGGGTCGGTGCGGATAAAGATGTTGTCCATCATCCAACGCAGGACGGGATGCCCGCCATGGGCGATCTTCTGTTCCAACACCAGCTTCATCAACTCTTTGGTCGGCGGGGACATATCCTTGAAGCCCTGGCCGAACGGAACCACAGTAAAGCCCATGCCCTCCAGGTTCTGCACCATCTGCACCGCGCCCCAGCGGTCAAAGGCAATCTCCCGGATATTGTAACGCTCCCCAAGCCGCTCGATGAACTTTTCAATGTAGCCGTAATGTACCACGTTCCCCTCCGTGGTCTGCAAAAATCCCTGTCGTTCCCAGACATCATAGGGAACATGATCCCGGCGCACACGCAGTTCCAGCGTCTCCTCCGGCACCCAAAAGTAGGGAAGGACCTGGTATTTATCATCCTCGTCCATAGGCGGGAATACAAGCACGAAAGCCGTGATGTCCGTGGTAGAGGATAGGTCAAGGCCGCCGTAGCATATGCGCCCTTCCAAATCCTCCATATCCACGGGGAATGCACAGGCGTCCCACTTATCCATCGGCATCCAGCGCACCGCCTGTTTCACCCACTGGTTCAATCGGAGCTGCCGAAAAGAGTTCTCTTCGCCGGGGTTCTGCTTCGCCGATTCACACGCTGCCTCCACCTTGTCAATTCCTACCGTGATATCCAGGGACGGGTTTGCCTTCTTCCACACCTTTGGGTCAGTCCAATCGTCCGCCTCATCTGCGCCATAGATCACAGGATAGAAGGTCGGGTCTATCTTCCTGCCCTCTAAAATATCCTTTGCCTTCTGGTGTGTTTCATAGCAGATAGAGTTGGTGTCCGTCCCCGCCGTGGTGATCAGAAAATAAAGCGGTTGCATACGGGCGTCACCGGAGCCTTTAGTCATAACATCAAACAACTTTCGGTTCGGTTGCGTGTGCAGCTCATCGAATACCACGCCGTGGATGTTAAAGCCGTGCTTGCTGTAGGCTTCCGCCGAAAGCACCTGGTAAAAGGAATTGGTCGGCGTGTAGAGGATGCGTTTCTGAGACGCCAGTATCTTCACGCGCTTGTTCAGCGCCGGACACATCCGCACCATGTCCGCCGCCACATCGAAAACGATGGTGGCCTGCTGACGGTCAGCGGCGCAGCCGTAGACCTCGGCGCGTTCCTCGCCGTCACCGCAGCAGAGCAGCAGGGCAACTGCCGCCGCAAGCTCCGACTTTCCCTGCTTCTTCGGGATTTCAATGTATGCCGTGTTAAACTGCCGGTAGCCATTTGGCTTCAGCGTTCCGAACACGTCCCGGATGATCTGCTCCTGCCAGTCAATCAGTTCAAAGGGTTTACCGGCCCAGGCGCCTTTGGTGTGGCAGAGGCTTTCGATAAACATCACGGCAAAATCTGCCGCATCAGAATCATAATGGCTGTCCTGTGCCTTGAATTTCGTAGGCTTATATTTTTTCAGTTTCCGCATTGCCATGCCCGTCACATCCTTTCCGGCATAAAAATTGGCCTGCCAATGGCAAGCCCTGAAATATATCTGTACGAGATACAGAGCCGCAAGGCTCTGCTCTCTGGAATATCCTGTTTCCTTACTTTGCGACCTGGCTCATGCACCAGGCAATGGCATGTCCGTTATCGGCAAAGGTCTGTTCTGCGCGGCCGATATGGTTCAATCGGCACTCGATATCGCCAAGCCCGGTTTCCTCCGGTGTTTCCACAAATTCATAAATATCGGCTGTGAACCCGCCCTTGTAATAAGCATCGGTAACTAAAACATGGTCGCCAAATTTCAGTACGCTGCCGTAAGTAGCACTGACTTTCATCTGTAATTTCTCAATCGTGGTAAATTCCATCATTGTGCTTTCCTCCGTTTCCTGTGCTGCCGTCCGGGGCATCCGGCTCTGATACTCTTGGCAGCCCGCGCCCCTTTCGGTAGTACACATATTCGCTCTAAAACCACATAATATCAAGCCTTTTCTGAGGAATATGCTGCACAAATATCTGCTGAGGAAGTTGTGTGCTTTACACCCTTATTCCTGCCCGTAGGAGCGGTGTATCGTTTCCAAAATCAGCGCTTGCTCTTTCTCATCTACACCGATACTGGCGAGGGCTTCCCTCGTCCCACAGTCCGGGCAGATATAGGTTTTATTATCCACCCTGGAAAGGGCGGGAGCGCCGTGGTAAATCTCCCCACAGCGGGGGCAGGTCTTGATCCTTATAGTGTTATCCTTCATTGCAATCCCTCCTGCTCTTTTCGATGGCGTCATACAGATATCTCTCATCAAATTCAAAGTTGTCATACCCCTCAAGGCAGGTCGCCACATAGTATCCGCTCGGAATGCCAAGCGGCCTGTCCTCATGCATGATATACACGAAGCACTTCCTATTCCGCACCTTGCCGGAGCGGATGCCCTTGATTGGCAGAGTCATCTCCGTCTTGTAGTAAAAAGAGGGGTATCCCTCGTAGCGGTCGAGCGCAGCCTCATCCTCGGCAGTCACTTCCCAGGCAGCCACAGGAACGGTCGAGCCGTCCTTCGGCTCAATGGTTAAATAGGAGCCGGTCTTGCTCCCTTTGAAAAGAAGTTCATAATCCGGTATCTCCGAAGTGCCGATAATCCGAGCCGACGGGCAGCGCATCCGCATTTGCCTTATGTTCAAATTGCTCCCATATGCGATATAGTATCTTTTTTCCATTCTGGAATCCGTCCTTTCCGAAGGGATCACCCTTCTACCACCTTAAGACCGCCGAAGCGGTCAGTGGGAAGGTGGCAGGAGGCTAACCCCTGCGTCCCCTTCAAGCGGCTCTGCCGTGGCGGAAAGCCGTGTCCCCTGCAAGGCGGCGGGTCAGGATGTCCCTTGCTGTTGCAAATTCCTCTCCGATAAAACCCAGGCGGAGGAGCCAAGTCCTCATTGCATATTTGGGGTTCTCGTTCTGCTGCGGTTTGGGGCTTGCCGTCCGCACCGTCTTTGCCATCTGGCTCAGTGCGAGGCAAAGCTGGATGTAGCTTTTAAGCTGTCCTGCGTGAAGCCCGTTCCGTTTGCTGTCTGCCGGAGCGTCAAATTGGAAGAGGCGGAATTCAACCGTGCCTTTGGTGAAGGTCGCATGGTAGTTGAGCATATGGTACCGGCTGTCGTTGTAGTGATGGCTTCTGCCGTAATTTGTTCCGTGGCTGGTGTACCAGATGTCCGCAAGTTGCGCCATCGTGGATGGCTTTTTCCTGTTGACCTGTTCCAGAAACCGTGGGTCAACCGTCCGGCAATAGCGGTTCATCCTACCCCTGTCAAGGTCGAGGGCATCCGCAATCAGGCTTTCATGGCTTGCCATGATGTTGGCAAGGTTGCGGAGCGTCTGTGGCGTGTGGCCGTTTGCTCCTATATGGATGTGTACTCCGCATCCCCTCGTGGCATCGCTCTTTGCGCCTGCGTGTCTGAGCTGGCGGATAAGTTCCTGCAGGGTTTCCATGTCCCCGTAGGTGAGGATCGGCGTTACCAGTTCGCATTTCTCGCTGTCAGGCCCCGCAATGCTGACGTCCTTTTGGAATTTCCATTCCCGACCTTCGCCGTCCCATGCCGACCAGGTTTCATAGCCGTTCCTGCCTGCCGTGTATTCGTGCCTGCCTGTTCCAAAATACTCGGCTGCAATCTTGGCCGCCTTCTCTCTTTTTATGCTGTTCATCTCGACTTCAACGCCGATGGTTTGCTTTTTCATCTCCGCAATCTGGTTTGTCATTTTCTCGTTCATGGTGAATCCTCCGTTTTCGTTTTGGTGTGTTTCCCTTTCGGTGTACACATATTCGCTCTAAAAGAGGATAATAGCAAGTCATTTCGGAGCATAATCTACACAAAGTTTTGCCCTTTATATTGTGTATCTTATCGCTTCCATGCGCTATATTTTGCGAATGATGTCTTCTCCATAGACCACGTTCAAGCCGCTGCCGTTGTCCCACGCAACCATAACCGAGGCCGTGTCATCAACGCCCGTCACCGTACCCTTTGTGCCGATGGGCGGAGCCTGCACATCGGCCATCCGAACCAGCTCTACCCGCGTTCCCACAGGATACTCCCTGCGGACGCGCTCCACAATCTCTCTACTCGGAAACCGCATCATCAGCCACCTCCTTTTTTGCCCCGCATTTAAAGGCGGAGCTGCCGGAAAGGTTCTGCAGGAGAATTTTCCGCTCCGATTTGTATTCCGCCCCGATAAACCCCAAGCGGAGGAGCAGGCAGCGGAAAGCATATTTTTCGTTATCCACAGCTTTTTCCTTTGCCGTGATCCGCTTCTGAGTAACACTCATCTCGCAAAGAGCGGAAATGAGGTGCGTATAGGCTTTTGCCGCATCCGGCTCCGGCAGTTCAGAAAACCAAGGGAAAGATACCGTATCTTCACCAATCTCGATCGGCGTGGTGTCAATGCCGAGCGCCTTTTGGATCAAAACTCCTTTTGCATCTAGCAGATTCGTGAGGTTTCCCACATTCACCTTGCTTAACGGCACTGCCACCGTAAGCCCCACGTTTTCGCCCTGTGCGCCTTTTTCAGCTTCAGAGGTATCCGTTTCCGCAGTATTGCTGCGGGCGGTTTCTGAGCCCACAGTCTCGGCGTGGAAGCCTTCCTGTGCCAGCTCCTCAAGCAGTTTTTCGATTTCCTCACTGTCCGCACGGTCATCGAATTCGATAGCCCCGTCCTTTTGAATCATGATGTAGCCTGCCTGGTATGCGCAGGACGGAACGCCCAGGTACTTTTTCTCGCATCCGAGGAATCCGGCAATGTAATCCGCCAGCCTTTTCCGCTCGTTCCCTGTTACGTTATAATGGATTGTCATCTTGCAGTCCTCCTTGTTTTTTGATAGTCACATATTCGCTCTACACTTCGAAAATAGCAAGTCAATTCGGTGTAGAATTACTGCCAAATCACTGCGGAGGAAATTGTGTATAGTATGCAATTCCCGCCAATACAAAGCATACGCAGGGCAATGCGACACCGTTGCCCCACAGCTTGTATTCTGCGGAATCGGAATGCGGGTTTTTCAACCATTTTATAATCTGGGCATTTGTTTTCGGTTTGGAGGAAGTGCCGCATACACGGCGGTGAGTCTCAAACACCTCATGCCAGAAAGCAATATCTTCCTCGGATGGGTTTTCTGTTGCCAGACCGCTGCACCACCAGTCAGGGAAGCCTTGCAACCTTGCGCATTCAGTCGGTGTCAGCCTGCGGACAATGTAGTACGGGTCTTCCGAAATGCAAGGCGGGTCTTTGTAATCTGTAGCCACCAGCGTATTTGCAAGATTTTCTTCTGCCTCCGTATGATAGGAGTTTTTGCTGGTGGAGTATACCGGATGCGCCACGGCGCCTGGTCCTTTCGCCACAATTGTCGGCTCAACCTCTTCGCGGATGGCGATGTCGAACTGCGCATTCTGTCCCATGTTGTAGGTTGCTCGGTCGATGCCATAAGCCACACCGTGCTGCTCAGTGGCATTGAGGGTATACATGACATCGGATTCCTTATAGCCGTCACCCTGGTGCGAGGGACGGGAACCGTTGCCCTCCACCACGGCAATGCCGCCCTGGTTGCAGGAAGGATTGCCACCGTTGCCGTCACAGCCGGAACGGATCTTCAGAGTTTTCGGCGTTTCCACCACGAACGGCTGGTTATTGCCTCCTGTTCCGAAAGTGGCAAGCACAGTCTGCGAAGTTTCAAGCGGTCCCACATAGCGGGTATCCTGCGAATGGTTCTCAAACATCACCGCCGCAGGAACAACGCCCGCACGGAGCGTTGGGGATTTCTCTTCCTCAAAACCAATACCACGGCTGTCCTTAGAGTGTTCCGTGCAGAATCCGGCAGAATCCATCACGCAGGGAGGATGATGCGCTTCTGCACGGAGGGTGCAGGTCACGTCCTCGGTGATGTCCATGCGGTTTCCGCCCTGGTCGTTTAGGCAGATGCCTGTCTGCGGAGAGCCTTCTCCAGCATGACGGGGAGCGTCTTGCCACGAGCGGAAGCCCTGCGGAGTATACCCAGACACGCCTTCTGACTCAAATAATATTTTTCCGGCACTCCCGCCATCAAAATCTGCGACAAGGTAGATGCGTTTTCTTCGCTGGGGAACTCCCCAGTATTGAGCATCAAATACCCGCCATGCGACTGAGTAACCGTCTGCCAGGATTTCCCCGGCGTTCGGCCATTTCGCAGGTCGAGCAATATCAGTTTCACCGCCTTTGACGGAACAGACCGCTTCGAGGACAGCTTTGAAGTCTTCGCCGCCGTTTGAACTGAATGCGCCTGGGACGTTTTCCCAAACGATGTACCTCGGATATTTTTCATCGGTTGCACACCTCATTTCCTTCACGATTCGGATGGCCTCATAGAAAAGGTTGGAGCGGGAGCCATCCAGTCCAGCTCGCTTGCCCGCAATGCTCATGTCCTGGCACGGGCTGCCGAAGGTGATGATGTCCACGGGTTCAATCTTCGCGCCATCCAAAGCGGATACATCACCATAGTGCTTCACGAACGGCAAGCGCTTTGTCGTGACACGAATGGGAAACGGCTCAATCTCCGAACTCCACACAGGAGTGATGCCGGAAATCAAGCCGCCCAAAGGAAAACCGCCGGAGCCATCAAACAGGCTTCCGAGCGTCAAATTATTCTGTGCCATTTTTCTGCTCCACCTCCTTTGCCAGGGCGGAGTACGGTATTTTCTCGCCGTTACGGATCACATACACGCCGTCCACATCGCCGGTATCGTCCACATACCTGCGGAGGATGACAGATGCATACTTCTCGTCAAGTTCCATCGTTTTGCAAACACGGTTCATCTGTTCGCATGCCATCAGAGTGGAACCGCTACCGCCGAAAGTGTCTATCACGATGCCATTTTCCTGAGTGGAGTTTCCGATGGGGTAGCCCAGAAGGTCGAGCGGCTTTGAAGTCGGGTGGTTTGCGCTGCGCTTCGGCTTGGCATAATTCCATATGGTGGTCTGTTTCCTGTCAGAATACCACGGGTGCTTGCCGTTCTGCATAAAGCCGTAAAGCACCGGTTCGTGCTGCCACTGATAGTCCGAGCGCCCAAGCACCAGGGAGTCCTTCACCCAGATACAGCATCCGGCAAGATGGAATCCGGCATCCACAAAGGCTTTCCTGAAATTCAAACCTTCGGTGTCGGCGTGGAAGATGTATGCTGCGCCGCCTTTCTCAAGGTGGTCTGCCATGTGCTTGAACGCAGAAAGCAAGAAGCTGTAAAATTCCTCATCCTTCATGGAATCGTTCTGTATGGTCAGCCCGGAGGAACTCTTGAACGAAACTCCGTATGGAGGATCGGTCAGTATGAGGTTCGCTTTCTGCCCGTCCATGAGGGCAGAAACATCATCCGCATTGGTGGCATCACCGCACATGAGTGTGTGCCGCCCCACTGTCCAGATGTCCCCACGCTCCACAAACGCAGCTTTCTCCAAAGCGGCTGTAAGGTCATAATCATCGTCCTTGGCTTCGGAATCATCGCCGTCTTTGAAGAGGTCGGAGAGTTCTTTCTCGTCAAAGCCCGTGAGGGATACATCAAAGTCCGCACCCTGCAAGGCTTCGATCTCGACACGGAGAAGCTCCTCGTCCCATCCGGCATCCATCGCCATGCGGTTGTCCGCAATGATGTACGCCTTCTTCTGCGCCTCGGTCAGATGGTCAACAAAGACACAAGGGACTTCTGTGATTCTCTCTTCCTTTGCTGCAAGCAAACGACCGTGACCGGCAATTACGCCAAAGTCACGGTCGATGATGACGGGGTTGATAAAACCAAACTCACGCAGGGAGGAACGGAGCTTTTTGACCTGCTCCGGCGAATGCGTCCTTGCGTTATTCACATAAGGGATCAGCTTTGTGATTGGCACAAGCTGCATATCAGTCGTTGTTTTCATACAAGCCCCCATTCTGCGAATTTTTCAAATCCACCGAGGTTTTTGATGTATGCACGGGCAGTCTCCACGATCTCGGAGTAAGGCACGCCGCCTACGGCATCATCGCCGATGGCACAGCACATTTCCACAGGCTTTCCCGTTTCCTGTGCCTTGAGCCATGTGTAGATGTTGACGCTGACATCCGCCTTTGAGAGATCCTTTCCGTGCAGACCACCGCCCGTGACGGAGTCTGCCATATCCGAGCCGAGTTTTCTGTTCGTGGCTCCGCTGTCCACATCCGAACCACCCGTCCAGTCTCCGAGGGGATTGACTTCCGCAGCAGGGTAGGTTTCTTTGATGTGTATGGTTTTAGCGTTGCTCTGGCAGATGATGAGACGGTCACCGTCCAGGATGCACTTGCCGTCACAGCCGTAAATCCTGTAAAGAAATACAGCTATGTCCTTCAGCTTTCGCTGTTCCTCTGTGACCGGCATTCCTTTGAAGATGCCGTTGTCACCGCAGCGTATTCCGTTTTTCTGGTTATCAGAAAGGTATCCGTCCTGCGGCACTTCTACATAATCTACGATAAGGTTCCCGGCAATACGGCGAACCGCCGCTTTCACATCTTCCGCAGGGAGATGTATAGATGCCTCCGCAATGATATGGCACACGCCGTGACCGAGCAGGACCTCCACGGCAATCCGAGGGTTTTCTTCCTGCCTGTATGCCAGATCAACGAGTGCGCCCGCAACTCTGTCCGCCACCTTGTCCGGGTGGGCGGGGTTTACTTTTTCAAACATATCTACATTCCTTTCCGGGAGCGGAGCAGACGCTCCATCACATCATCCTGCGGCGTCGCTCCCATAAATTCCGCAGAGCAGTTTTCTTTGACAATTTGGAAAATCTGATACCACAGGTTATTGACCTGCTTCATATAGTTCTGGCTCATGGACACATAGGGAGAGGATATTGCCTGCCCCGTAGTGGGGTGTTTTGCCAGAAATCCAAACTCCGAGATAGCGTGTTCGCATTGAATCCAGCGTGACACACTCATGGCATAGTTTCGTATGAGCTGGGTGCTGACCAGCTTTTCACAGCCGCGCTCCTTGAGCCACAGCCAGGTCTCTTCAAAAATCTCTGCGGCGTCAAATTCCTCGCCGCCTTTCTGCCGTTCCTTCATGTAGGATTTGACCTCTGGCATATCGGAGCCGGTGAGGTCTGCATCCGTCGGCAATTCCATGACGGTCAGTTTCCTGCCGCCGGGGTTGCCGTTCTCCAATTTTTCAGCCAGTGCCTTGGACTTTCGTCCGCTTCCGGCTCTTGCACCGCCCCTGGCAGTACCGTCCTTCGCCATAAAATCACCTTCTTTTCCCGTCACGGGGGTTATTCCCCGTTTGATTTCGCTTTTTTTGTGCGTTTGACCCCACGCCCGTTCCACGGCTGACAGGCGGTAGAGATTTGACCGCCCCCTGGGGGTGTCACTGGTTATGCCACCTGTCACCGCGCTCCGCATGAATCCTCGCATGGCAAGGCTGGCATAAAGACACGAGGTTTTCCTCGTCATGGGTGCCGCCCTCTGACAGTGGCAATCTGTGGTGTACTTCTTCCACCGGCCGCATTACGCCTTTCTTGTAACACTCCTCACAAAATGGATGCTTTAAGGCATAGCGGTCACGGATTCTTTTCCACGCTCTGCCGTACCTACGGCGTACAGCCGGGTCCCGGTCGTACTTCTCGTAGCGGCGGTTTTCCTGTTTCTCATGCTCCTCACAGAAACGCCCGTCCGTAAGGTTAGGGCATCCGGGGAAGGAACATGGTCGTTTTGGCTTTCTTGGCATTGGCTCACCTCCGTTCCGGGCATAAAAAAAGCCCCAGGGGATCGCTCCCTTGAGGCTGTGGCTCTTTATGCAGTTTTCGATACTATCAGTATACCACGGATTAAGGCAAAGATTTTACACGATATTACTCATTATCCTTTTCCGAACAGCAGGACAGTCAGATGATACAGCGCCCGGTTCTTTTTGTTGTAGGCAGAACTCTGCTCGATATGGAAATGGTCGGCAATCTTATAGATTACGCTGCTGCCGTACTCATTGCCCCCGCCGTAAAAGGTTTCAAGCACATATTGCTCGTCCGCGGTCAGTTCCTCCCATGCGGGGCGGAACCACGCCATGTACTCCACTGCCTGACGGTAACGCTCCTTCAGCACGTCAATTTCCTCAATGCCTTTTATCATCCTGTCCTCTACGGCATGGGGGTTGCGTGTGCGGGGCATTCCGTCAAACTGCGGGCTTCTGGCTCCGCCCATTTTCTCGTATGCCGCTTTGATCTCATCGTCCGTGTGGTCGATGATGAACTGCATGCTTCCATAGTCCTTGATAGCATCTACGGTTGCCGACCTCTTATCCAGGTACTTCCAGATAATGCTCATAGCCGATACCTCCGATCTTGTAATTTTGTTTCCCTCGGATTGGCATTGATTGTCACTGTTTTTCATGGATTGTCTCAAATTTGCAGGTCGGCTTTCACCGCATCGATCAGGGCGGCCTGCGTGGTATCCTTTTCGGAAAGCGCCGCCATGATGCGTTCATCAATGGTTCCTTTTGTGATGATATGCTGCACCACCACGGTATTCGATTCCTGCCCCTGCCGCCACAGCCTCGCCACCGTCTGCTGGTACAGCTCCAGCGACCAAGTAAGGCCAAACCACACAAGGGTGGAGCCTCCTGCCTGCAGGTTCAGGCCGTGTCCGGCAGATGCCGGGTGGATCAGCGCCACCGGGATTTCCCCGGCGTTCCACCTTTGGATGCTCCCGTCCATATCCAGGCGCAAAGCGGGGATTTTCAGCTTATGGAGCCTTTCGTTGATCCGCTCCAGGTCGTGCCGGAACCAGTACGCCACAAGCACGGGCTTTCCGTTTGCCGCCTCGATGATGTCCTCCAAGGCGTCCAGCTTTCTGTCATGGATTGTGATGGCATCCTCTGCATCGGAATATACCGCCCCGTTCGCCATCTGCGACAGCTTCCCGGAGAGGGATGCCGCATTGGCGGCTGTGATATCGCCATCCGGCAGTTGGAGTACCAGCTCCTTTTTCAGTTCCCCGTACCGCTCCATCTCCTCTTCGGAGAGATACACGGTGTACCGGGAGTTGACCAGCTCCGGCATTTTGAGGTGGTCAGTGGCTTTCATGGAAATCGTGATGTCAGAAATTTTGCCGTATATTTTTTCCTCCGCTCCCGGCAGCGGCTTGTAGGAGAACACCACCTGGCCGTTCCTCTTATCGGGCATGAAATACTGCGTCCGGTACTGCCCGATGAACTTTCCAAGCCGCTCACCCATGTCCAGCAGGCGGAACTCCGCCCATAAATCCATAAGGCCGTTGCTGCTCGGCGTCCCGGTCAGCCCAACGATGCGCTTTACCTTCGGCCGGGCTTTCATCAACGCGCGGAACCGCTTTGTCTGGTGGTTCTTGAAAGAGGACAGCTCATCGACCACCACCATGTCGAAATCAAAGGGGATACCGCTCTCGGAAATGAGCCACTGCACGTTTTCCCGGTTGATGATGTAGATGTCCGATTTTTTCCGGAGGGCTGCCAGCCGCTCCGCCTCCGTGCCGACCGCGATGGAATATTGCAGCATCTGCAGGTGGTCCCACTTCTCTATTTCCGCTGACCATGTGTTCCTTGCCACTCGCAGGGGAGCTATTACAAGCACCCGATGGATATCAAAGCTGTCAAACAGCAGGTCATTTAAGGCGGTCAGCGTGATGCTTGTTTTGCCAAGCCCCATATCCAGAAGGACCGCCGCCACGGGATGGCTCTTGATATATTCCGCCGCGAACCGCTGGTATTCATGTGGACTGTATTTCATCAAGCATCCCTCCGATCTGTCTTTTGTCATCCAGCACATACACTTTGAAACCCAACCTCCGAAGCAGCCTGTGCCTTGCCTCCTGCAGCGGCCTCGGTTTTTCGCTGGGGGCTTTCACCTCGACAAACGCCATCCTCCCGCCGGGGAGAAGTGCCAAACGGTCAGGCACCCCATCAAATCCGGGCGATGTGAACTTTGGTGCGATACCCCCTGCGGCCCTGACCGCCGCTACGAATTTCTGCTCCAGTGCTTTCTCTCTCATTTGCCATTGCCTCCAATCCCTTGAATTTCCTGCATTTCCGGCTGCTGGGGGAGAGGTCGGAGCAGTCAGCTCATAAACTCCTCTATAGAAGATTTTTTAGGTAAAAAACTGCCCTAAAGGGGGTTTTATACTAAGACCTCACCGACCTCTCCCTTTTACTCCGCAAAGTCACTTTCCAACAGCCTTAATCCAAGCACCCACATACTGTGTTTCTTCTTCACGCGCTTAAACCCGCGCTGCTCCACGGCGTTATAAAATTCTGTGGTGCTGCGGACAAAATCGCCCACCCTCGCACAGTAGGCGCGGTATTCCGAGTAGAATTTCCCCGATCCCGTTTCAAAGGAATCCCCAAGCTCACAGCAGTCGGAAAGGAAATGCCCAAGCCAGTCGTTGTCCTGCCTGTATTTCGCAATGGCGTCCTCCACGCACTTTGGCAGGGGTATCCTGAAATTGTTCCCGATCGCTTTCCTTGCGCCCTCGATGATCCACGCCATGATATAGGGCGAAGTGTTCTCCACCAGATAGTCCGCATAGTTTTTCCTGTCGCGCCCGCCGGTAATCTTCGCATTGAAGGAGATCACGATCAGCCGCCTCCAGATGCCGGAATCCATCGCGCCCACCTTCGGCAGGTGGTTGGTGTACAGCACGAGGGTATGGCTCGGCGTGAAAGAGAACGGGTCCTTGTATTTTTTCTCCGCAAAAATCTCATCCGTGGAGCAGAGCTGTTTGATGATGGACGTGTTCAGGCGCACGCCCTCCTCCAGCTCGGAGGCGATCAGCAGACGCTTGCCCTTCGCCTCGGCAAGCTCCGGCTTTACGTTCCGCTTGCAGCCCATCGTCAGGGCATCGGCGGACATATTCCCGCTATAGGTGCCAAGGACACGGGCAATGGTATTCCAGAAGGTAGACTTGCCGTTGCTGCCCTCGCCGTAAGCGATGATCAGCGCCTCCATGTACACGCGCCCCACCGCCGCCATGCCCACAATCTGCTGCACATAGTCCATCAGCGCCGTGTCCCGGCAGAAGATGGTGTCCAGCGCATCCAGCCACACGCCTTCGCCCTCTTCACCGGGAGCCGCCGCTGTTATTTTCGTGATGTAATCCTCCGGGCTGTGGTCGCGCTTGCCCTCCAGCCCGTCCGCAAGATAATAAGTGCCGCCCGGCGTGTTCAGCAGGAAACCGTCACGGTCCAGGTCGTTCACATGGATTTCCAGCATCGGCTTTGCCGCCTGCAGGGCGGAGACCACATACTTCATATCGCGCCGTTTCATGACGAACGCTTTATAGCTTAAAGCAGAAAGGTAGGCAAGGTATGCCTCCCGCTGTCCGGCTTCAATCTTCTTTTCCAGTGCCTTGCCGCCCGCCGTAATGTTCTCTTCAGACACACCCTGTTCCATCAGCGCGTCCCTGGTACGGGTGACCTCATCCTTTGCATCCTCAAGCTGGAGGTCTAAAAACTCCTCCGCAGCGCCTACCGCCTGCTGCCGTGATTCGATCCAATACTGCCCGCCGAATCGAATATAGTCCGTTGCTGCCGTGTATTTCAGCTCTACGCCATACTCCCGCGACAGCACCTTTGCCTGCCCGATGTCGGAGTAATCCGCAGGCTTCAAAGACTCCCTGCAAAACTCATCGTTATAGGCATCCGGGGATACATAGCCCTCCTGTGCCTGCACCTTCTGGGCAAACCGGCAGGCGCTCTGCCAGATTGTGGCGAGTTCCCCATCATCCAGGGGAGGGCTGCACTTTGCCGCCTCCTCCATAAATATTTCGTGCGCCTTGTCTGTCGCGCCATAGCGTTTGACCACGCGCCCGGCAAAATGGGACATGGTGGCGTTGCGCTGCCCCTGTGGTATCTCCCTTTTCTGCGGCTTTAGGATGCAGTCAATGGTGACCTCGCCCTCATGCCAGATGATCTTCTCCGCAGGATGCCCGAAGATAAACCGCGCAGCGTCAAGCGCCTTCCCGTCAAAAAAGGCGAACCTCTCCCGTATCGCCTTTTTCAGCGTGGCACAGGTTTCCGCATCCGTGATCGGCTCATGGGGGAAATACACATGGAACCTCGGCCTTGCGGTTTTCCCGTCCTTCGGCTTCATGTTGTTGCGGCTGGGGATGATGACATAGCTCACATCTTCCAGTTCTTCCGCCAGATTCTCCGGGTGTATCCAGTCCTCCGGCTTATCGCTGTGACCGTTGTCGCAGTCCATCACCTCCACGTCCGAGGAGAGGAAATTGTCCACGCCCCTGTGGAAGTTTTTGAATTCTCCGCACACATGGTCGAAGGCTGCCATCTCCATACAGTCGGTTTCATTGTCAATGATGCGTTTGTTGGGGTACAGGCTGTTCTTTGCGTTCCCCCGGCAGTTTGCCGTGTAAAATGTCATCCTCACGATTTGTCAACCTCCTTCATGCCTTCGGTGAAATAGCGGATTGCCATGCCCCGCTTCTCCGCCTTTCCAATCTCCGCCGCCATGCCCTCCGATATGTTCTTCCCGAACACCCACAACTGGTCGCACTTGCCCAAAAGCACCATGTTCATGAACATGGCAAGCACCCGTTCGTTAGGGTTCGTATCATCCATAAACTGCGGAAACAGCAGGTGCGGGGCGAGCGGGATAGCGCCGCTTCGCACCGCGAATTTGCAGTAACGCCTTGCTTTCTCCATATTGCCGTCCATATCTTCGGCAAGCGGGGAGCATATATACACAAGCGGCCGGTATGCCCGTTTTTCCGCCAGCTCTTCTTTCCTTATTTTCGATAACGCCTCATAAGTGGTAGGGTCATGGTATCCCTCACTGTTAAATCTGCTGATCTCCAAAGCCAGCACCTCCTAATCCTTCTTATAGAAATCACATTCGTAGCCGTCTGCCCGGAGCAGCAGACCTTTCGCCCAAGGCGGCGTCCTGCCCATCTGTTCGCACACCGCCTCCAGGGACATCCTCCGGTCGGCCTCGATAATAATCTCATCATGCACATGAGCCACAATGGAACAGCACCGCAGTGTCTGCATGGCATAGCATAAAATATCGCGCGCAATCGCCTGGACGATGTTCTCCACGAACTTGGGGCCGTAGCTCTCCAGCCTCTCCCATTTCTTCGTGCCGCCTACGCCCATATAGGTCACGGACTCGCCGCCGAACACGTTCTCCCCGATGCGCGGCTTCACATATGCAAGCCGCCTCTTTGACGGGAGCATGATAAACAGCATGCCGCTCTGGAAGCTGAAACGGATGCCGTGTGTCTCTGTGGGCACTCTCTTTTTCACGCACTCCTTTACGGCACGGTCAACATCCCACCAGAGCGTGGTGATATTGGGGTTGGAGTCCCTCCATGCCGACACAAGCGGCTGCAGTTCTTCATCGGAAAGTCCCATCTCCAGCGCACCCATAGATTTTAAGGCGCCTACCGAACCGCCGTATCCCAGGGCCAGCTCCGCTATCTTGCCTTTCTGCCGGAGATGCCCGTTCACCCCGTTCTTCACGACAGGTACACGGAACATCTGGCTTGCCGAAGCGCAGTAAATATCGCCGCCTTCCTCAAATACTTTCATGCGCCACCGCTCCCCGGCAAGCCAGGCAATCACCCTCGCTTCAATAGCAGAAAAGTCCGCCACGATGAATTTTCTGCCGTCCTGCGGCACAAAGGCTGTGCGGATCAGTTCCGACAGCACCTCCGGCACGGAATCGTAGAGCGTGGACAGCGCAGCAAAATCCCCACACCTTACAAGCTCACGCGCCTGCGCCAAATCCGGCATATGGTTCTGGGGAAGATTTTGTAACTGCACAAGGCGGCCGCTGAACCGCCCGGTTCTATTGGCACCGTAAAATTGAAACATACCGTGGGCGCGACCGTCTTCGCAGACTGCGTTTTTCATAGCCGTATATTTCTTTACAGAGGACTTGGCGAGCTGCTGCCGAAGCTCCAGCACCTCTGCCAAGGGCTCCGGCGCGGTCTTTAGGAGCGCGGCCACCGCCTTTTTGTCCAGGGAGTCCGTCTCCATGCCGTTTTCCGCAAGCCACTGCTTCATCTGCTGCACGGAGTTGGGATTGTCAAGCTCGGTCAGTTTCCTCATGGCGTCTGACAGCCTTTCATGGGAAAGGGCGTCCATCCGGATTGCCTGCTCCACCAGCCCCATGTCCACACCGATGCCTCGGTCATTGATCTCCTGATCTTGCTGGTACTGCTCCCACACCTCATCCGATACGGGAAACTTAGAGAGTCTTTGCTGTATCTGCCTCTCCGCCTCCACGTCCCGGAGGTTATAGGCTTTGAAGCGTCCCCATTTCTCCATGTCGTGTTCCGGCAGGTTCCGCATCCTGCCGCCGTTTATTTTGGTGGGCTTGCACGGGACACAGAAATACCGTATCAGGTCTTTGCCCTCCGTCAGCTTCTGTTTTTCCAGCCCCAGCACCGCACCCGCACTCTCCAATGAAAGCGGAAGCCCCAGCGTGGCAGACCATACCATTGTACAGTGCCATCCTTCCGGCTCCAGCCATTCCCCAAGATAATGCGACAGGCACACCCGCTCGAACATGGCGTTAAACGCCCATTTCGTGACGGTCTCATCAGAGAGCGCCGCCAGGATATCCGCAGGGATTTTCTCCCCACAGGCCAAGTCCACTACCGTTACTTCGCTACCATCAACCGAATAGCCGAACAGCAGGACTTCAAAAGCAGGGGAGGAGGCATATTTGTAAACTCCGCATTTGGACAAATCCACATCGGAAAATGTTTCAATATCAATCGATAAGGTTTTCATCCCTTCACCATCCTTTCACTGACCTTTGGACGGCAGGGAAACGCACACAATGGAACGCATCCCCACCGCCCTCTGCGGTCACTGCTTATTCAGATCAGGAAAGGAAATCCTCATCATCCTCATCCGCGAAATCATCCTCCGCACGGGACTTGCCGCCCAACGGCTCCCCATCGCGGATTTTCTGCAGGTTGTTCAGCCCACAGGCGATTCCCTTGTTGCCATTGCTGTTGAACGCATAAAAATTGATGCTTGCCCTTCCATACACGCCGCTATAGACCTCGGAGCGCTCAAAAATCGGCTGTCTGTCCGCATCCACGATTCCCGGCGCCGTGGTACTGTTGGCGTTGACGAAATAAGCGTTTGCGTATGCCTCATCGTCTGGGCGTTCCGTGTCGCCGTCACGCAGCGGCGTCTTCAGAACAGAGAGGGCAGGGACACTCTTGCCGTTGCCCTTCAGCTTCGCCTCGCCCTCGCGGTACGCCGCCTCGATTGCCGCCTTGATCTTTGCGATTGTCCTTTTATCCGACTTGGGGATGATGAGCGAAACGGAATACTTCGGCTCACCGCCGTTGATCGCCTTCGGCTCCCATGCGTTGCAGTAGCTCCACCTGGTTTCTGGCCCAGTAATCACTTTTGTCGGGTTGTTTACATTGTTTGCCATAAGATTGCCTCCTTTAATTTTCCTTGAAATCTTCCTGTGCGGTGTTTATCGGCGGACGTTTGTCCGATTCCGGCACGAGTGCCGGCTTGCCCTGGGGCTTTTCGGTCAGCCCCGCCTTCTCGATGATGTCCGCAAACTTTTTCTTGCCAAGCGCCGCCGTCATGGCGGTAATACCCAGCAGCTTCTCCTCGTAGGGATTGAATCCCGCTTTTTTGACCGCCTCCGCTACGGCGGCCTCATCGGTATACCTGCGGTTGGAACGGCCTTCCACAACCTTGTAACCGTCGTACTTCACGCCGCTTAGCGCCTGCTGCAATGCAAACTCCTTCACATCCGCAGCCCAGGCAGACAGTTCATCCGCCCTGGCAAGGATGGCGGCGATTTCCGCATCCTCCAGCGTGGCGGGCATGGCAAAATCATATTTCGCCATTTCCAGGTTGTACTCGGCGCGTTTCCTGCAGGCGGCTTTCGCCTTGCAGAACCGGCACCAGTCACCGCAGGCAAATTCGCCTTTGCCGTCATAGGCCAGCTTCGCTTTCTCTGCCAACTCGCCATTCGCCCATGCGAAAAGGTCATCCTTCGCCATGACACACACGCTGACATTGTCCCTTCGCGGCTGAAAAATCGCCATCTGCACGGTGTCGATGTCATAGATGCCGTCAAAAAGCTCCAATGCGCCCAAGGCATACAGCATCATTTGCGGATTGTCCACAGCGGAAACCTCCACACCCTTGCCGTGCTTATAGTCCACGATGTACAGCGTCCCGTCCGCAATGATCACGCAGTCCCCGGTGCCGAAGCCATCCGGCACAAAACGGGAGAAGTCCAGCCGCTGCTCGATCAGCACGACCGGGTCTTTGCAGATTTCCTTTGCCTGCGCCACCAGCTCCATCACATAGGCGGCATAGTCGCAGGCGCACTGCTCCATTTCCTCGTTGTAGAAAGAAAGCCCCTCGGTTGGGTCCGCGGATTCCATCCCAAGCGCCGATTTTAATTTGTGTTCGCACAGGCTGTGTGCGTCCGAACCTTCCTGGGCATACTCACTGCCCCTGTCCTCATAATTCTCGCACAGTCTTGCGGACGGCGGGCAGTTCAGCCAGCGGTGGCTTGAGGATGCCGACAATAATGCATGTCCAGCCATCACAGCACCTCCACTTCTGCAAGGAGCGCCGGGTACTCTGCCGGGTCGATGCCGGACAGCTTTGGTGCGCCGTGCTTTTCAAGCAGTTCCTTGACCTTTGCCGTGTGTCCGGCGCGGGACTTCTCCGCCAGCACTGCACGGACTTCCTCCAGCGTCGGTGCTTTCACCTCCGGTTCTGCCTTTGCCGCAGCCTTTTTCACAGCTTCTTTCTTTGCAGGTGTCCCGCCCGCAGTTTCTTTCCCATTCTCCGGCTCACCGCTGAACAGTTCCGTCAGCGTGTCCGAAATGCCGATAAGGATTTCACCGCAGCGTTTCAGTTCAGACAACTGTGCTGCCAGCTCGCCCATTTTCCCCATGCCCTGCGCCTCCTTCCTCTATTTCATGGATTTCCACGGATTCCACCGACTGGCCAGGGGAGAGGAGATAGACCTGCGTAAAGCCCCCGAAAAGGAACCTCAAAAGCCTGGATGGAAGCCTGCGCTCCGCACCGGCTATGATGTTCTTGCCCTGTCCGCCTGCACCGGTGATGTTGATGCTGACTCTGTGTCTCAATGCCATTGTTCTCACCTCTTTTCCGGGAGGCAGTTTTTTCGCCTTCCATATCTACGGAGATTTCAGGGGCGGTTTGATGAGGTGTTTTTCAAAAATATTTCAAGAACTTTTTTCTGGCCGCAGCGATGGAATCATATACTGCCCTGTAATTGACGCCTTCTTTTTCCGCAATCTGGTGCATGGACATCCCGGCGGCAAGCATCAGCATCCGCCTCTGCTGCACCTCCGACAGCTTTCCAAACGCATCCCACAGGTGCTTATCTGCCTCCCTGCGCTCCTCCGCAATGTCCGGCGTTTCATCTGTGGACGGGGCAAACTTGTCCTTGTCTCCGTACTGCAGGGCATCAAGAGAATAGCAATGGTACCGTTCCTTGCGGTCGCCATTGGATTCGAGCCTCCTGGATTCCAGGATGATTTCCCCGATGGAATCCTCCACTTCGATTTCAGTTACATCGCCTGTTGCAAATTCATACTTGATTTTCATTTTGCCGTTCTCCTTTCGGAGCCCGGCAGGCGGCACCGCTTATGCCGCCGGAAACGAAAAAAGAGCCTGGCAAGCAGCACAAAAAGTGCCGCTTGCCAGGCTCAATGTCATCTCCGCCATGTTTCAGGCGGTATCATGGAGGTTTGACCGCTTTTGGAATGAAATCTCCCCTCCGTGCATCATGCTCAGACAAACGAGTGATCCTTGTCCCGGTTTAGCCATCCGTTTCCCCGTCCCATATACACTCCTTATGGGCGTGCCGTATTTGCCGTGGCGGAATCCCCGGTCAGCCCCTATAAAAAGCAGGGGCAGATCAATGTCCTTATTCAGTTTTCTTTACCCCGATTTCCGCGCCGCAGTGCCCGCACTTGATAAAATAATCGGGATACCGGCCCTTCGTCGGGATGACGAACTGGGTCTTGACAGCCGAAGCTGCGTCCATCAGCCTCCACCCGCATTTGGGGCATAAGACTGTTTTTCTCTTTTCTCTTAAGTCATGGTCCGATTCCTCCTTCTTCCTGCGCGCCATCTTATACGCTCCTCCTGATACTGCCGCCTATCCGGCACGGGAGTGTGGGTGCGCCTGTCATGCCACGGTTACTCAACGATGGCAGTAAGCCACGGGGCCGCCGGCCTGCCCAACAGACGCGCGTTCAGGTACGCCATCTCCAGGGTGAGGCAGGTGTTTCCCAAATAGTAGCCGTCCATAATGGTGAGTGTCATGGCAAGGTCAGGCTTCTCCATATCAGTCAGACAGATCGGCAGAAGATACTGAACCCGTCCCTGGTACCCTTGCGGAACCACAATGCAGGGCTCCACGGTTGCCCTCCGCCGTGCCAGCTCTACCGCTGTTTCCAGGAGCAGCGGCAGGTTTTTCGCACCACGGACTTCAGCGGGCAGACGTGAATAATTCTCCTCATCGCCCAAGATGTGGTCCACGTTGACGCGGATCGGCCATTCCGGGTTGTAGTTGACGCCATTTTGCGCCATATAGTAGCGGGGCTTTTTCGGGAGCGGAGATATGTATCGAAGCTGGGGAGACAGCTCGTCCGCAAACCCCTTGAAATACCACTCCAGCATGGAATCCTTTTTCTTGTTCCGCCCAAAGCAGGCGTAGATTGCCTTATAGCGCGGCGTATACAGGCCCGTGTGGAAACAGGCGTGTTCGTTTTCAATATGGAATGTTTCCGCCGCCCTGCCGGGGTCTCTTTCTTCCTTGTAGTCAATAATCTGTTTCTTAAAAATCGCATGGATATAACGCTCTAAAATAGGTGTGTCTGGGTTTTTCGTTAAATAGATCGGGTTCCGAAAGCGCCACGGTTCCGGCAGTGCCATCCCAGCCAGTTCATCAAGCTGGATGTACCATTCCGGGACGTAGGCAAAGGAAAACAGATCCGGCTGCAATATCATATCAATTCCCTCCATTTTTTCTGGATCGCATCCACCAGCTTCATCTGCACCTGAACCTTCATATCTTCATCAATATGCTGGAATATCTCTCCGTTCCTGCCGGTGGTCTCGTATGTCACCAGCGAATTGATGTAAGCGTCGTAGTGCAGCAGGATTTCCTCCACCGCCGCAGTGTCCCCGTGGACCGCCCGTTTGATTAGGTCATAGTTTAATTCATGTCTCTGAGCTTCCCCGCTCATAAAATGTTTTAATTGCCTGAAAGGCGCGCTGCCTATAATTATAGACAGTGCGTACCGTCACCTCCATCCGTTTTGCGATTTCCTCGTCAGTCAAGTCATACCAGAAGTCGAGCAACAACACCTTCCTCTGGTTTTCCGGCAAGGAAAGGAGTGCTTTATATAAAATTTCGCTGTAGACCACGCAGGATAACCCATCCGCAAAAAGCACGAAATAGTCGGAAGGATACCTGTCCTCGTGGCTTAAAAGTTCAAGAATATAGTCTATCGGTTCTTCTGAAAAGTGTTTGTCCCGGTTTTCCTTCGCTCTTTTTAAGTTTCTGCTGAAATTGCGGGCCACCGTCTTGCAGAACGAGTCAAACATGGCAACCACACGCTTTTCACGGTTATCAGAGGGAGCTCCCATGACACATCCCTCCTTTTTGCAGAATTGAGCTGGTTGGTTCTTTTCGCCTCCTCACATAACCAGAACACATCTCAGGGTGCAAAACCGGAAAGTTCTTTGGAAATATTTTTATTTTATTTTTCAGGGCAAGCAAGTGGGTTCGCAAAGCTATAAAAGAATTCGCATATACGGACACCTCCTTTACATACAAAATGGGCCAATCTACACGAGGCAGACTGACCCATTCCGGCAGGCAACAGACCTACCCTGCAATATTTTAAACACATCAATTCAGAAAACAGGTAGTATCCATAGCAGTAACTATGGCAATTTACGGGAGCTGCAAATCTAAGATGTTCTCACATTGTTTCTACCGCCCCATATCCATTATAAAGAAATCGAACGGTTGCCGCTTGATTTTACTTGCGGTTTTTAGCCCTTGAAGTCTATCTCAAAATGTGTGCCGTGCGACAAGAGAATGCCATCCGACAGTTCTACACAAAGAATGCAGGTGTTCACATCACTAAAATCGTTATGTCCATTATCAATCCACTCAGCAAACGCCTTCCTCAGTTTTTCTGCCAGAACCGCATTTTCCTCCCTGCCCCAATAGCCCAGGTTCTTCGCCGTTCCGTGTGCGGTAAACCATTCTCCCGAAATGGCAACAATAGGGTTGTTTGCAATCTGCTTCATCTTATTGGACAGCCTGTGCGTGATTACATAAAAATACCTATCCTCATAAAAAGCATTTACAAAACGCACATAAGGCATACCGTTTTCCTCTGTGGCTAAAGCAATGACAGTATCCTTTCCAAAACGCTCAACCATTATCTGTTCAGTCTGCTTCGTTAACTTCTCCATTAGTGACTCCCTTCTATACCTAATCATGCCGCAAGTTGCCGGGTTATGTAGTTTATTTTTTCAGGTTTTCCAATGCCTCGGAATTGTTAGAATGCACCGCCCCAACAATCTGGCACTGCTCCATGTCTAGGCATTCGCCGCAAGTTTCAACGCCTTTTTCAACTGCACATTTTCGTATTTTGCACATATCGCTGCAAAACAGCGTCTTCGCACCGTCCACACGACAGCCCATGCAGTTGATCATATCCGCAGGAATCGTGACCCTATTTAATTCACTCCAGAGCTTTGCGGTTTTCTCACGCAGAGCGCTGTCATCATTCAGCGTTGCAATCCTTGCGTTACACTTTTCACAGTCAATCCCACAGTAGGCGATTAGTTTCCTCATAGTCTTTACCTCCAAATTGAAGCTGCTACTCTTGTTCATCAACCATATTGCCGCAACACACTGCTATAGTCAACTTGATATAGTTTCCACACATGAACTGTAGTTTGTTTCGCTGCTGTTAAAGGAATCAATCAGCTTTTGCACTTCATTGAAGAACCTTGATAGGTGAAAACCATCCGCCACAGCATGGTGGATGTTCATGGTAAGCGGCATGAGAGCCTTGCCGTTTTCCGCTTCAAATTTCCCCCAGGTCACGACAGGAGCTAAGAACTTACCCTCGTCAAACACATGGAGGTCAAAATGCTGGTATTTTACCCAGGGCAAGCAGGAAACATCGAAAAAATTCTGTGGCTGATTTTCTATAATTGCCCGCTCTTCTTGGTGCTTCCTTTGATCGTCTATTGACCGTTGATGGAATTCAAATATATCATCCGTATATTCCGTTACAAACTTAGAGAAGCATTCGTCATCCCGGTTGAAGACCGCATAGGACGGCGAAATAAAATCCCAACGAATCAGGTTTCCATCTGCGTCCCAGCCATATTTAAACTCATCACGGGCATTGATTACTTTCGACACAACCCATATCATGGCCGGATAAAATTTCAAACCATTCTTCTTTGTATAAGCAAGCAGCGGTGCAACGTCAATATCAACAGTCAAGCTCATGACAATACGCATTGTATCAATATAGAATTGAAAAAGGCTTCCTCTGCTCCATTCCTCTAAATTAACTTTTTCATATTTCATAATGTATCACTCCTTGTATTTCCTGTTCAGCGGTTTGTTCTACCAAATGCTCTTTGTAAATCCAAAACAAACTGTGCTTGCTGTTTTCTCAAATAGGATTTCACAAACGGTTTCATAATGATCTTTTTGGCGGTCACATTTTCCGTAAAGTCTACCTCTGTTTCCTCTCCTTTTTGCGTGAAGACACCGATCCAATGACCTTTCATGTTGCTGTTTTCCATATCAAACTCCCAACGCTTATACGGCTCTACAAGAGTGACCGTAAAAGTCGTAGGATAGCCATCTTTGGTATATTCGATAAACTGTTTCTCACTTACTATTTCCGTTTTACTCAAATCACTGCGCCATGTGTACCCGGCAATATCCAAAACCACTTCCCAAACCTTGTGAATATCACCTTGAATAGTCGCTTTTATATTTGAAACTGCCATTTATAACATCCTCCGCTAAATCCTGATCTTATACCTAAAAATTCTTCATCGTCTGCTTCTCAAATTGGAATTTATAACTTTAATATAAACTTTTGCATTACATAAATTTGACCGTTTCTTTCATCATGCCTTTCCTCTATGCCAACAAGCTGAAACCCTAACGAAGCCGCTAATCCTATTGAAGCCTTGTTATTATCTCTTGTCGAATCAATGTTAACAACCCAGTAGTGTTTTGATTTTAAAAGGTATGAGCCGGATTAAAACACCAAAATGAACGTGCTATT